>TBL_comb48_EPIDRAFT_1003081_pt1 | contig 11266 bp, 10 predicted proteins | sample TroBogEpilimnion_37_FD_10681 | JGI IMG/M metagenome (IMG submission 10681)
AAAAGGCGGAAAATTTATTTTTAAACCTTCATTTTAAGGCTTAAAAAAATCGGAGTCCAAATCCATATTTGGACTCCATAAATAGATTAATGATGCAAATGTGCAGCTAGCCAACGTGCCGCTAGGTCTTCTGTAATACCCTTACGACGAGCGTAATCACTTAATTGATCTTTATCAATTTTTCCGACATTAAAATACTGTGCCTGAGGATGTGAAAAATACCAACCACTAACAGCAGATGCCGGATACATGGCATAACTCTCCGTTAACGTGATTGAAGTATTTTCCGTTACCTTCAATAATTCGAAAAGCTTGGCTTTTTCAGTATGATCCGGACAAGCGGGGTAACCCGGCGCAGGACGTATACCTTGATAAACCTCATTGATTAACTGTTCATTGTCAAAATCTTCTTCTGCATATCCCCAGTAGTTCTTTCTAACCAATAAATGCAAATATTCAGCAAATGCTTCAGCAAGCCGGTCGGCCAGTGCCTTCAACATAATAGCGCTATAATCATCATTATCCTTGGCAAATTGTTCCAATTTTGCTTCTATTCCTATCCCCGTAGTCACAGCAAAAGCACCAATATAATCCTTAATACCGCTACTCACAGGCGCAATAAAATCTGACAAACAATAATTGGGGCGACCGGGTGCTTTTACATTCTGTTGTCGTAAATGATGCAAAGTTTCCCTCACTTGAGTACGATTTTCATCAGCAAACAACAACACATCATCACCATCACTATGTGCGGGGAAAAAACCAATGACTGCACGCGCCGTTAACCAGTGTTCTTCAATCATTTGTTTCAGCATCTGTTGAGCATCAGCTAATAATTGACGTGCTTCATTACCAATCACTTCATCATGTAGAATTTTTGGATAACTACCTGCCATTTCCCAAGTTTGAAAAAACGGAGTCCAATCAATATAGTTAACCAACGTAGCAATAGATACATTATCAATCGTTTTAGTACCTAAAAAAGAAGGTTTAGCGGGTTGATAATCAGACCAGAAAAATTTATTGGCTCGAGCCACATCAATAGTATGCTGTTTAGTTTTAGCCTCCTTACCCTTGTGTCGCTCGCGTACCTCCAGATATTCTGTCTTAATTTGGCTTACAAAATCAGCTTTTAATTCATTACTTAACAGATTGCTGGCAACACCGACAGCACGTGATGCATCAGTTACATAGACCGTCGCACCGTTAAGATAATTCGGTTCAATTTTTACAGCGGTATGCGCTCTGGAAGTCGTCGCACCACCAATCATTAACGGTATAGAAAACCCCTGCCGCTGCATTTCTTTAGCCACATAGACCATTTCATCCAGAGATGGCGTAATCAAACCACTTAAACCAATAATATCAACTTGTTCTAAACGAGCGGTTTGCAAAATTTTTTCCGCAGGCACCATCACGCCTAAATCAATCACATCATAGTTATTACATTGTAAAACCACACCAACAATGTTTTTACCAATATCATGAACATCACCCTTTACGGTAGCCATTAAAATTTTGCCATTGGTCTGACGATCACCAGCAATTTTATCAGCTTCCATAAAAGGCATAAGATACGCCACCGCTTTTTTCATCACACGGGCTGATTTAACAACTTGTGGTAAAAACATTTTACCGGCACCGAACAAATCACCGACTACATTCATACCATCCATTAAAGCACCTTCGATGACATGCAGAGGACGCTCCGCTTCCAGACGCGCCGCCTCAGTATCTTCATCAATATAATCGGTAATTCCTTTAACTAATGCATGTTCCAGCCGTTTGTTGACTGGCAAACTACGCCATTGTAAATCTTCCGTTTTTGTTTCCGAGGTACTGCCATCACTTTTATATTTCTCGGCAAGTTCTAATAATTTCTCCGTACCACTGCCATCATGATGATTAAGAATAACCGCTTCAATCGCCTCACGTAAATCTAGAGGAATATCTTCATAGATAGCTAATTGACCGGCATTAACAATCCCCATAGACAAGCCAGCTCGAATAGCGTGATACAAAAATACCGCATGTATGGCTTCCCGAACTGTATTATTGCCCCGAAATGAAAACGAAACATTAGAAACACCGCCTGAAATTAAGGCATAAGGCAATGATTGTTTGATAGCGCGGGTTGCCTCAATAAAATCAACGCCATAATTATCATGCTCTTCAATACCCGTCGCCACCGCAAAGATATTAGGATCAAAAATAATATCTTCGGGCGGAAAATTGACTTGTTCAACCAAAATCTTATAAGCACGCTGGCAAATTTCAATTTTTCTTGCCTGAGTATCCGCTTGCCCAATTTCGTCAAACGCCATAACAATCACGGCAGCACCGTAGCGTTTAACCAATTTTGCCTGCTTAAGGAAAGAGGCTTCACCTTCTTTTAAGGAAATAGAATTAACAATACCTTTCCCTTGTATACATTTAAGTCCTGCTTCAAGAATGTCCCATTTTGACGAATCAATCATAATCGGAACTTTAGCGATATCCGGTTCGGCAGCGACCAGCATCAAAAAACGCACCATTGCGTCTTTAGATTCAAGCATACCTTCATCCATGTTAATATCAATAATTTGAGCGCCATTCTCAACCTGTTGCCTAGCAACACTCAAAGCCGATTCATAATCCCCATCAATAATCAGACGTTTAAATATCGCCGAACCAGTAACATTAGTCCGCTCACCAATATTAACAAACAAACTATTTGAGCCAATAGACATCGCTTCCTGACCCGCCAAGCGACATTTTTTTTCTATTTCTGGAATCACACGCGGCGTATGCAACGTTAAAGCATCTACAATTGCCTTAATATGTTCAGGCGTCGAACCACAACAACCACCAACAATATTAACTAAACCACTGCGAGCCCATTCATCCAATTCTTTTGCCATCGCTTCCGGTGATTCATCATATTCACCAAACTCATTAGGCAATCCAGCATTAGGATGAGCAGACACATAGGTATCCGCAATACCTGATAATTCAGCGATGTGCTGACGTAATTCTTTAGCACCTAAAGCACAATTAAAACCGAAAGCAATGGGCTTAATATGTTTTAGCGAATGCCAAAATGCGGCAACCGTTTGCCCTGATAACGTTCTTCCAGAAGCATCCGTAATAGTACCGGAAATCATCACCGGTAAATGCACGCCCTGTTGCTCAAAAACCTGCTCGACTGCGAAACTAGCAGCTTTAGCATTAAGGGTATCAAATACCGTTTCTATTAAAATAATGTCTACACCACCTGCAATCAGTCCTTGCGTCGCTTCGCTGTATGCCGTCACCAATTCATCAAATGAAATATTACGAAAACCCGGATCATTCACATCCGGTGACATTGATGCAGTACGATTGGTTGGTCCTAGAACACCCGCGACAAAACGCGGCTTATCTGGTGTTTTTTCGGTATATTCGTCCGCAGCCTGGCGCGCTAATAAGGCTGACTGGAAATTTATTTCATAAACCAAAGCTTCCATGGCGTAATCAGCCATTGCTATGGTCGTCGCATTAAAAGTATTGGTTTCAACAATATCAGAACCAGCGGCAAAATAAGCCTCATGAATGGCACGAATAATATCGGGCTGAGTTAATGACAACAGATCATTATTACCTTTTAAATCAACCGACCATTGGGCAAAACGAGTTCCTCGATAATCCTTCTCTTCAAGCTTATAGCTTTGGATCATAGTACCCATTGCACCATCGAGAAATAAGATACGTTGTTCCAAGAGTTGTTTTAACAGGCTAGCTCTACTCATTTTAGATCGATTAAATTAGATAAAGAGGGATTTTGTTTGCTTAATAATAGTGCAAAGACTATTATTTTCGCCATTTATAATTGGGAGGCAACGATGTCTAAACCATCGATTCTTGACATAGTAAAAAGTGTGTTTTCAGCTTTTATTGGCGTTCAAAGTGATACAAACAGGCAAAAAGACTTTAACCAAGGCTCTTTGAAAAGCTATATCGTCGCTGGCATAATTTTTACCATAGCATTTATTGCCATTTTGGTATGGGTTGTATCTGTCGTATTGGGCTAGTTAGCTTGCAAATTAACTAAAAACAGCCTAAGAAATTTTTATTAACTTGGGCTGTTTAAAAGTTTGCATTAAAATGAGCATGACGCCTTATCGAAGCAGTGCTTTTAATAAATCCATACCCAGTCGAACTTTATGCTCGTTTTTACGGTTATTCAGATTTTTCTGAATCAGACGGTTTTTTATCTGACTTGACAACACTGCTTTTCATTGTGTCAAATGCTTCTTTTGCAGTGCTTGAAAAAATATCGGTTAAACCACTAAAAAGTATTTGCAAAGCAAAGGGTTGATTGATAATGAATTTTAAGCGAATCAATCCGACAATAACCAAACCAACTAAAGGCGGCATTAACTCTAAAAACATAGAGAGTAAAACCCCGCCAGCACCTTGGAAACCACCTTCGTTTTTGCGATCACCAACGCTAGCTAAATCACGCTCATAATCTTTACCGCCTTCACTGCCTCTAAACGCTTCCAGCAAATAAACATTCACGTCAATCAATAATACCTGTGACGCCAAAAATACAGCACCAGCAATACCTACCCACATCATTAAATTAGGCGTATTTGCTTTTACGGCAGACTGATAAATCCAGATAACCGCCAAAATCATTACTATTGCACCAATCATTTTTTATACCCTTCTTTTAATTTTACTTTGTTAAAAAATAGAACAGATAAGTACATTTTAAGGTCATTTTGTCTGCATCTTTTTCAATAACCTTACAAGATTCGTACTTGTCTCGCCCGGGGGTTGTCTGCTTTTTTATTTCGCCATTTTCGACAAAATATTTAATCGCAATTTTCATTTCTTTCGTACGACCGACCGAATCAGTAGATATGGTTTGTAACGTACCATCCCGTTCGAAAATCCATTCAACCTGAATTTTCTTTTTTTCACCATCAAGCTTTGCTGCCTCAGCATAGACATTCCATTTACCGATAATGTCATCGTTACTCTTTAACGACACATCAGCGCCAACTGAACCCACAAACAACACAGCAACCAATGGTAGCAATTTAGTATATTTTATTATCATGTTTATAGCCCTCATAACATATTTAGCATGAGACATGAAGTTTAAACTATACCATACTCCCTATCGAGCTTTAAATTATGAAAAAGGAACTAAGCGACCAAATTAAATTTTTTTACCCAGCAATTTCAAGATTAGTAGCTTAAAAACAATAAAATGCTCAAAATTTCCCCTACATTTCCACTTGACTTTAGTACCACCTAAAGTATCATGTTGTTTCCATACGCTATACAATAGCAATTTCTAAAATACAAAACACAGGTAGGACATCCATGGGATTCATCTTAGATCTCACTTCAATGCTAAAAGAACCAGCTGGTATGGTTGGTGCAGTTGTAGTTATCGGTGCTGTTTATGCTTTATTAAAATGGGTATTTGCTGAGCACCCAGACGACGAAAAATAAAATTGTCGAAAAAAAAATAAACGTCTCAGGCCGCTGATTGTTTTAGATGACATTCAGCGGCTTTGTTGTTTCTAACAACCTTGTTTTCAAACTTTCACCTGATTAATTTCCACAATTATTTTATACTTTCTACATTTTGCTTTCTGGTGGCAAAATGTACACATTATCTACACACCTTCAAATACTGCTAAATAAACAAGTTCCTGCTACCGGTATCGGCTTATTCCGCATTTTTTACGGACTGATTACCTTACAAGAAATTGTTTTTCTTTATTATTTTAACCACCTTATTTTTGACCCCATTCCTTTTATTGACGTTGAATTTCCAACTATTCCATTATTTTTATGTCTTTGGGGAATTATTGCCAGCTTCATTATAGTCGGCTACCGCTATCAGTTTGCAGTTGTCAGTAACTATATCTTCTGGATCGTATTTGTCAATTTCACCCCCATGCAACGAGATTTCGATGGCGGTTTTGATTTATTTATGATCGGCACCGGCTTTCTACTATTCTTTTTGCCCGCCGACAAAGTACTTTCAATTGATCATTTACGACACAAACTTTGCACACCATTTACTCATAATGGCACGAACGAAAGTCTCCGAGTTTCGGTCTTAGCTTATTATTTGCCGCTTATCATCAGTCTGGGATTTCTTTATTTTGACTCTGCCATTCATAAACTTTTTGCAGAACACTGGCGTAATGGCTTAGGTTCTTGGTTACCAGCTACCCAACCCTATTATGTTTCAGCGCTAGACATGTCAATTTTTTTAAACAATGAATGGCTAGAAAAAACCATCGGATATACCATCATTGTCTTCCAATTCACTTTCATTTTTTTGTTTCATCATCGCCGCTTACGGGTACTCTATTTATTCATAGGAATAGGTCTGCATTTAGGGATTACCTTGTCGCTTAATATCTATCCTTTTGGCATGGGAATGCTCGTGTATTACACCTTAATGGTTCCCTTTGGCTGGTGGCAATGCTTAAAAACGTGGACGATAGCCCAACAGCCCGCACTCACAGTATTTTATGATCAATTATGCCCTCTATGTAATCGCACCGTAATTATTCTTAATCATTTTGACATTTTCAAACGTATCGAGTTTAAAACCGCTCAACAACACGCCGCTGCTTACCCTGAATTAATGGGCATTGATCAAAAAACCCTATTAACCGATTTATACGCACTAGATAACCACAAAAACATTTATCACGGTGTTGACACTTATCGCCACATTTTAATGAAAATGGGCTATTTATATCCGCTAGGTATTATTTTAGGACTACCCGGTATTTACCAACTGGCTAACCGACAATACCGACTTATTGCCGATAATCGTAGCCGTCAAGCTTGTACAAACAATACCTGCTCTGCACCTCAAAAAAATATTACTGGCACTGGCTATGAATATTTTTTCGAAACGCTTGCCGTACAAAAACCTAAAGCATTTTCCAGAAAACTTTCCAAGATACTGATTGCCATACTCATTTTGCAATTAAACAGCACCGTACATTATGGTCTGCTCTATCGCTTTAAAGTGGACACCCGACAAAATCCTATCAGCTCAATGCTAACTGATAGTAGTAATGCCTTATTAAGCGTATCCCAAACCTTTTTAGGCATTGCCCCTCATGCTCTTTACTTGCATGACCATTTTCAAGGCTATGATCATATATTGGCAATCACCTACAAAGATCAACAAGGAATTGAACATTGGCTACCATTTGTAAATGAACAGGGTCGATTACTAGCTCCCAACTGGGGACGCGTTCATTCCATGTGGGCAAACATAGCCGTCACGACCACCATTAATAACACCCGACTTCGCAAATTTTTAATGAAAGTCACTGCTTTTTGGGGAACTCAAATAGGACTAAATCTTAACAATACTGTCTTTGAAATTAAAATGAAAAAAATTTCCGCCCCCAGTGTTTGGGTTTATGACCAATTACACAAAAATTTTAATGCTCCTTGGACAAAAATAGGCACAGTCACGTGGACTCAGCAGACAATCAGTTATGATTTACCTAATGACATCAATTCACTATGAGAACTAGAGAAGCAAATAAGCTTTTATTATTGCATCAGTATATGAGTCATGATATAAATTGCCTGTGCTTTTAATAGAAGCGCGCAATAAAAAAAATATTTAAACCCATTTGGAGGATAATTTTATGAAAAGAATCGTAGCACTTTTAGCAATGGCATTGATGATTGTTGGTTTAGCTGGCTGTATGGATGATCCAGATGGCTCTAAACAAAAAGTTTCTAGCTCAATCCAACTTTAATTTATAAGTTAGATTTAGTTTTTTGTTATACAAAAAAACCCAGTCATTTGACTGGGTTTTTTTTAGTCTTTTTTGGCTAATATCAGCTTTTTTAGCACAAATGAGCCCACAAATCGTGCTCATCGGCTTCTTCTAAAACCACTTTAACAAAATCGCCAACCTGTAAATGAGTTGCGCCATCAATAAACACTTGACCATCAATTTCAGGTGCATCTGCCATACTTCTAGCAACAGCCCCTTCCTCGACCACTTCATCCACTAGAACCGTTTCAACGCGTCCTACACGACGCTGTAATCGTTCAGCACTGATTACCGCCTGATGCTCCATAAAACGCGCCAGACGCTCCTGTTTAACGGCCTCTGGCACTGCATTTGGCAACGCATTAGCAGCCGCACCTTTTACCGGAGAATAAGCAAAGCAACCTACTCTATCCAGCTGAGCTGCTGACAGAAAATCCAGTAATTCTTCAAACTCCTGTTCAGTTTCCCCAGGAAAACCCACTATAAAAGTACTGCGAAGCGTAATATCAGGACAAATAGACCGCCAAGCATTAATACGCTCCAAATTGTTCTGACTGGCAGCAGGACGTTTCATCAATTTAAGAATACGGCTATTAGCATGCTGGAAAGGAATATCAAGATACGGCAATACCAGTCCTTGCGCCATCAATGGAATCACTTCATCAACATGAGGATAAGGATAAACATAATGCAGACGCACCCAAATACCCAACTCACCTAAAGCTTCAGCCAATTCATAAAAACGCGTTTTTACTTGCCTACCCTGCCAGTCAGCTACCTGATATTTAAGATCGAGACCATAGGCACTGGTATCCTGAGAAACCACCAACAATTCTTTGACACCAGCATCCGCCAAACTTTGCGCCTCGAATAAGACATCATCAATCGGACGACTAACTAAATCGCCACGCATCGAGGGAATAATACAAAACGTACAACGATGATTACAGCCTTCGGAAATTTTAATATAAGCATAATGCCAAGGTGTCAGTTTAATACCTTGTGGCGGCACCAGACTAATAAACGGATCATGGGGTGGTGGTAAATGCTCATGCACCGAATCCATAACAGCTTCAAAGTCATGAGCACCCGTTACTTTTAAAACATTCGGATGTCTCGCCCTGATTTCAGCTTCCCTTGCACCCAGACAACCCGTCACAATAACTTTGCCGTTTTCCGCTAATGCTTCACCAATACTATCAAGCGATTCTTCAACAGCAGCATCAATAAAACCGCAAGTATTAACAACAACTAAATCTGCATCATGATAACTGGGGGCAATCTCGTAACCCTCGGAACGCAGTTGTGTGAGAATCTTCTCACTGTCGACTAAAGCCTTCGGGCAACCCAAGCTAATAAAGCCAACGGTAGGGGTATCGGTCATAACAATCAATAAAAGTTAAATAAACGGTTATTTTAGCATTCTAAGTGAATATCAAGGCAGTAATGATATCAGTAAGTCTTTAAGTTTTACTCTTTGTGCCGCAAGCGTCAGGCGATTCGTTAAAATAATACTCTTCAACTCGGTTAAAGCATCTTCAAAAACATCATTAACCACTAGATAATCAAATTCATGGTAATGACTCATTTCCGCCACCGCATCGCGCATACGTCGCTGAATAGTCTCCTCGCTATCTTGAGCACGTTGCCTCAGACGTTGTTCCAAAACCTCTATAGAAGGTGGTAGGATAAAGATACAGTGACTTTTTGGAAATTTCTGCTTAACCTGTTGAGCCCCTTGCCAATCTATTTCCAAAATAACATCATCACCTGCGGCTAATTGATTAACAACCGTTTGCTGAGCCGTTCCGTAATAGTTATCAAATACCTGAGCATGTTCCAAAAACTCCTGATTAACCGACATCAACAAAAAATCCTCGCGAGACACAAAAAAATAATCTCGCCCGTCCTGCTCTCCAGGACGTATTGAGCGCGTAGTATGGGATACCGATACAGTCAGTTGAGGTACTACCGTCAATAACTTTTTCACCAGACTGGTTTTACCTGCACCTGAAGGTGCCGAAATGATATATAGATGACCACTACTCATACTTATCTCGTTGCTATCTCTGTTTAAAGAATCAAATAAATTGTTATTAGTAAGCTGTTAACCATAAATTAATCAACCACTAGACGGAAAAGATCACTTCATAACCAGTATATTTACGAATATTGATTACCCCCGTATCCAACAGCAAATATTGTCCTTTTATACCTTGCAAAATCCCTGAAACTTCAGCCGTTTTATCAAAACACAATGATTTAACTTTAGTAGGATAATTCATGACCGGAAATTCTATATCTACCACAGTTTCATCAACCAATAATTCCAGTGCATCTGGACTAAATCGCTGCATAATTTGCTGTAGTTCCGTCGAACACTGACTAACTAATTGATCACGTTGTTCAATCAGTGCAAGAGGTTTTGCCTGACTTTTAAGCATCTGCTGCCAATTAGTTTTATCACTGACATACTGCGCCAACATAATTTCCACTAAACCGGATAAATAACGTGAAGTCACTTTAAAAATCGGTAAAGCCTGCACAGCTCCCTGATCAAGCCAGCGTGTCGGTACTTGAGTTTGTCGAGTGATGCCGACTTTAATACCACTGGAATTTGCCAAATAAACAATATGTGGTTGAAAACAAAACGCCTCTCCCCATGCAGAATCCCGACAAGTACCTGCAGCAAAATGGCAGTTTGCCGGTTTCATAATACAACTATCGCACTCTGCCAAAGCAATAAAACAAGGATAACAATAACCCTGATTATAGGTTTTCTTTATTTTACGTTGGCAATGAATACAGCTAATAGCACCAGTATGCTCAAGCTTAATCACCTGCCCTATTAACGGATTAAGCGCAACGCTGTTTTCCCCTAGACGCAACTGATATTGCACTGGAGAACCTAATTGACTAGACATCTTCCTTAATATTCCCTGCATATAAATTCCTTAATCAGTAAAAGACAATACTACTAAATATCTGTGTGGATTGTATTCATTTTACTATCGTTAGCGTTGCCGTTGTTAATAATTAAACGCTTAATAACACACGCCCTGTGGATAACTGTGTTGATAAACACGCTTTTTTGTGGGTATCAAATTGTGCATAACTTTAACCATTTTTTAACAGCTTGAGTTATGCACAATTTGCCCACAACTAAACAACACAGTTAATTTTTGATAACTTACTGTAATAATAGTGTAAAAATAGGTTTTCACCTGAAAATAGCTTACTTAATAGTAATAAAGACATTAAAAGATTTCTATTTATTATTACCCGAACCATTATTTAATTCTAATCTCTATTAGTGCTTAATAAAACTATATAATTCAATGAGTAACGAACGATTATTTAACTGCTATATTGGTGTGGATTACTCAGGAGCGCAAACTCCTACATCCAGTCTTAAAGCATTACGAATTTATATGGCAGAGGGTAATAACTTACCTGTTGAA
>TBL_comb48_EPIDRAFT_1003090_pt1 | contig 11249 bp, 10 predicted proteins | sample TroBogEpilimnion_37_FD_10681 | JGI IMG/M metagenome (IMG submission 10681)
GGTTCAAGGTTCAAGGTTCAAGGTTCAAGGTTCAAGGTTCAAGGCTCAAGGTTTAAGGTTCAAGGTTCAAGGTTCAAGGTTCAAGGTTCAAGGTTCAAGGTTCAAGGTTCAAGGTTCAAGGTTTAAGGTTTAAGGTTTAAGGTTTAAGGTTTAAGGTTTAAGGTTTAAGGTTTAAGGTTTAAGGTTTAAGGTTTAAGGTTTAAGGTTTAAGGTTTAAGGTTTAAGGTTTAAGGTTTAAGGCACCATATCTTAGCCTTTAGCCTTCGCCCTTAACCAAACTACCCGACTGCTGATGCCAATCTTTAACCCAGTCAGGTAGTTGCTCTGCTGGCATCGGTTTTGCGATTGCAAAACCTTGAGCTAAATCACAACCCAGTTCTAACAATCGATCGCAATGCTCTGTGGTTTCGACACCTTCGGCAATTACTTGATGATGAAAGGCTCTGGCTAGTCCTATCACACCTTCTATTATCGAGAGGTCCTCTAAGTTGGTCAGCATGTCACGCACAAAACTTTGGTCTATTTTCAGCATATTGACGGGTAAATGCCGCAAATAAGTGAGCGAAGAATAGCCTGTGCCAAAATCATCTAATGCAAAATGTACGCCTATATCACAGCTGGTTTTCATGATATTAGAGGCATTGATAATGTCTTCTAAAGCTGAAGATTCCAGTATTTCTAATTCAATTTGATTGGGGGCGTATCTTTGGATATGCCTTAAAGCGTTCAGATAAACCTAATACAAAGTAATTTTGCTGCAAATGTTGAGCGCCAATGTTTACGCTGATGGGCAGTGTAAAGTCCTGTTGTTGCCATTCGCTTAATTGGGTGAATACCTTGTCTATGACCCATTCACCTAGTTCTATATCGTAAGGATGATTTTTAATGCTAGGCAAGAAATTAGCGGGTAATAATAAGCCTAGCTCGGGATGTTGCCAGCGTATTAGCGCCTCGGCACCAATCACTTGGCCGGTTTTCAAGTTCACCTTGGGTTGGTAAAACAGTATAAACTCACCCTTATCTAAGGCGTTGCGAATGTTAGCTAGACTTTCCTGTTCAATTTTTATTGCTGCATCTCGAATCAGATCAAAGTACAGATAACGATTTTTACCTGATTGTTTAGCCGCATACATGGCTTGATCAGCATGGCGTAATAATTGGTCGGCATCACTGTCATCTTTAGGGTATAGGGTTACACCAATGCTAGCAGAGACCTGTAATATAAGGTTATTAATCAGCAATGGATCAGCTGCTGCTCGCAATAGCCTTTTAAGGAGTGGTTCACAATCTTCCTGATCGTATAAATTTACTAACACCGCTACAAATTCGTCGCCACCAATACGAGCCAAGGTGTCAACTTCTCGTAGCATATCCCTCATGCGCTGCGAGATTGTAATTAACAATTCATCACCTATCGAATGTCCATGCTGGTCGTTGATGGCCTTGAAGCCATCTAAATCCAGATAGACAATGGCTACAGAATCACCTTGTCGTTGTGCTTGGATGATGGCTTGTTCTAGTCGGTCAGCCAACAGAAGACGATTTGGTAAGCCGGTGAGTGCGTCATAATTGGCTATGTGCTCAAGTTGTTGCTGATGGGTTTTAGTGGCAGTAATGTCAGAAAATAACGCCACATAACTCTGGATTTTTCCTAGATTATCGAGTACTGCACTCACGTTAAGCATAATGGCATATTCATCGCCATTTTTGCGATGGTTCCATAGTTCTCCATACCAGTGTTTCTTGGTAATGAGAGCCCTCCACATTTTTTTAAATAAATCAGCTTCGTTGCGCTTAGATTTGAATAAAGACGGGTCGAGACCTAAAACCTCTGCGCGTGAGTAGCCGGTGATATAGCTAAAGGAATCGTTAACATCAATGATATGAGCGGCAGCGTCAGTAATTATTATGCCTTCTCTGGAGTGTGTAAATACGCTGGCAGCCAGTTTTAAGCTATTTTCTGTGAGTTTACGTGGGGTAATATCTTCAATGATGCCGCGTATATGCGGGCTATAATCTGTAGTGTCCATGTAAAACTCACCAATGACTGAAAGCCAATGCACGCTCTGATCAGGCCAAATGACACGATACTCAGAGTTATATTGATCTTGATCTGTCAGGCTGCGCTTCATTTCTGTATCGATTTTAGCTAGATCTTCTGGATGTACACGACTTGCAAATTCCTCGAAATGGCCTTTAAACTCGCCCGCAGCGTAGCCCCATATTTCTTCAGTGCGTTCAGATATGGTGACCTGATTGTTAAGGATGTTCCGGTCAAAAATGCCGAGTTTGGCGGCATCTAGGGCTAGTCTAAGTCGCTCTTCACTTTGTTGCATAGCCACTTCGTTTAAATGTTGTTCTGTGACATCGTATACTGTGCCAACCATACGTAAGGCCTGCCCCTGTTTATCTCGAAGCAGTTCGCCACTAGCACTTAGATAACGTAGTGTGTCATCAGGCAAGATACGCCTATACATTATCTTGCCTGGGTTATGGCCCTCCGCAAAGGCGGCTATATAATCTCGCATAGCTAAACGATCATCGACATGTACAAGATCAATAAATGAATCTGGTGTAGGAATAAAGCTATCCGCTGATACGCCTAATAAGTGATAAGTTTCATCAGACCAAATAATCGGATTGTTGAAGTCATAACTCCAACTGCCTATATGAGAAATACTTTGGGATTCTGATAATAAACGTTCTTTCTCGTTCAGTAACTCTGCAGCGGATTCGCGTTCTTTAGCTTGCAATAATGCAAGATTGGCAGCATTTAATCTAGCTTGTTGGTTGATATTATCTATAGCAAAAGAAATATCAGCACCCATTTGCTTAAGCAAGGTTATTTGTTGATCGTCGAAATAGTTTTTTTCGCCGGCAAATAACGTTAAAGCGCCGATGGTGATGTTGTTTTCTTTGATGGCAACGCTAGCCGCAGCCAATAAGCCGTATTGCCGAGCTTTTTCATGCAATCGATAGGTTTCTACTGCGCCTAAAAAATCATTATATAGGCAGTAGTTACCGTTAAGTATTGCAGTCACGGTGGGTAAATTTGCATCTAAGTTGTTATGAATATTTAAGTTTAAGTTCTGAAGATATTCACTTGCACCATCTACTGAGCTGATATTGATATGTCCAGTATCAGCATTCACTAAGCCTATCCAAGCCAAGCGAAAGCCACCCCGTACCACAGCAATAGTGCAAAAATCCCGAAACAGCGTATTGCGATCTTTAGATTGGATAATGAGTATAGCCATCGCGTTTGCTATTTCATAGAGCCGATTGAGACGCTGTATTTGTTGTTCAGCGTGTTTGCGAGCACTGATGTCTGTGATGATCAGGCTTAGCCCAAGCCCCATTTCGTCAGTAAGTTCTAGTTGATTCCAAGATAGTAAGACGGTGAGTTGTTGTCCTGATGAATTGATTAGGGTTATTTCGTCGTGATTATTCTGATGTGCATTAAAGTTATTTAAGCGCTCAGCGATCAGTGGCTGGTCTTGAGGCGAGACATATTCACTAAACAATGAGCCGGTCAATTTTTGCATCGGTACTTGTAATAGGCTGGCCAGTTGTTGATTGTTATAACAAATATATCCTGTATTGATTAAAAAAGCCGCGCCTTCAGACATGGTTTCTACCATGATTCGATAAGGATGTTCCGAGCCTTTTAAACTAAAAATATGTTCTCCATTCAGTATGACTAACGACGATGGCATCGACTTCGCCATTTTGAATAGCGGCCAGCGTGTCTTCAGCCTCGCTAAGGCGACGCTGAAGATTCTGGTTTTCACTTAGCAGTTGTTCTAGGCTGTGTTGGTTTGAGTTCATTATCATTATGGCTGTATGTGATTTTTGCTTTGTAGGGTGATAAATTCGCCCATCCATTCAATATCAAAATTGACACTTTTGTAGGCCGGAATAAGGCTTTTTGAGCGTAAGCGAAGAAAGCGTTTCCGGCATAGGCAGGGCTCGAACCGCCGGAAACGCCAGCACGCGCTACGCTAGTCTGGTCTTATTCCGGCCTACAATAAATAAAAACTCGGCTCATTATTATTCTTTGGACTGAAAGGGATTTGAGATAATCTTTAGCTCTGCAAGTAGCTGTTTGGTATGTGACAGATCACCGATGAATTTACGTGCTGGCAAGGGTAATTCCTTAACTAGGGTAGGTGCAGCGATGATTTGTTTTTGCTTAGCAATAGTCGCTTGCTGATAAATATCGATGATTTCTAGGTTATAACGCCCTTGCAAATGAGTCTCACAAATGAGTTGTATATTATTGATCGCCTGTTGAGAATTGCGGCTCATGCCTGCAATATAAAGCTTAAATGTATAGTGTTCATGCCCGAGTTCTAGCAGCGCTTTATCAAAGGCAAGCTTAGAATCTTGCGGCTTTGGCTTGTCGCTGTTGTTATGGTTGGGCATTTTTTAGACCATGTTCTGGTGCTAATACTTTTATATCTAAACCCACTAGCACCCTTTCGGTGTTGGATAAATCACCAATTATTTTTATAACGGGCTCTGGAAGTTTACGTATCAAGGTCGGTAACGCAAAAATCTGTTCATCTTTGGCTAAGGTTGGGTTGATGAGCAGATCGATTACTTCAATCTGATAGCGGCCTTGCAAATGTTCCTCACAGATGTTTTTTAAATTAGCAAAAGCACTGATAGATTTAGGTGTTTGTCCTGCCACATAAAGCCTTAGCAGATATTGTCTCGTATCGTGTGTTGGGTGGCTCATTGATAACTGCCTTCGGAGCTGTTGGAGGACTTTGGAGTGGGGTCTGCCTGACGTAGTTTGGACATGTCTAACTGATCTTGGAGCAGTAGTTCATTACGCAGTTTTTCTTTATTGATAAGCCTGAGCAAATCCTCTTTCTCAGCTTCAAATTGATTTTGTAGACTAGCGATTTGGACTTCTATCATGGCTTTTTTGCGCTCTATCTCACGTTGCTTACGTTCGATTTCTTGTTTAGATTCTAGATATTCTGCTTTATCTTTTGCTTGTTGATTATCTCGGTCGGAGCCTGTTAACACGCCGCCACTGCCTATGTAGACATCACGTAATTGTATGCCATCGTCCATTAGTATAAACTCACGAACCTGATTAGAATGGGCCATGCCTCTGGATTTAAGAATATACAAGCCTCGATTGCGCTCACCGCTGCCTTGCATAATTTGCAATAATAACCAGGTATCCATCAGCGAAGAAATGTTTATATCGGTGCCTTCCTTTTCTTCTTTACTTGAGGTTAGATCGATACAGAGTGCTGTGATTTCCTGAGTCTTTAGATGATCGATTAACCGAGATAGCATGTATTTGACTTCAGGTTTACTAGCGGTCTCTACTAAGTTGGAGATTGGGTCGAGGATGACACTGCTAGGTTTGAATTCATCAATCAGCTTGTGCATAACCACCAGATGCATTTCTAAGCCATATAAAGTGGATCGAGTATTTTGGAATTTTAATAAACCTTGCTCTACCCACTGATTTAGATTGATGCCGATGGAATGCATATTGCGTATGATCTGGTTTTGCGATTCTTCGAAGGCGAAATAAATACAGCGTTCGCCTCTAGCACAACTGGCATTGACAAAATGCGCGGCTAGGCTAGATTTACCCGTGCCTGAGGTGCCCGTCACTAAGACGCTACTACCTCGAAAATAGCCTTTGTTGCCTAGCATGGTATCTAAACGCAAAATACCGGTGGAGATACGCTCATTAGAAGCGGGGTGATCTAAGGTCAGCTCAGATATCGGTATCACCGAGAAACCCTGTTCATCAATTAAAAACGGATATTCGCTAGTGCCGTGCGCGGAGCCTCTATATTTGACTATGCGTATACGTCGAGTGGCAATCTGGTGGCTAACAGAATGACTGAGGAATATAACGCAATCGGCAACGTATTCTTCTAAGCCAAAGCGTGTGAAGGTTTTTTCGCCTTGCTCAGCGGTGATGATGGCAGTGACGCCTTTGCTTTTTAAAAAGCTAAATAAGCGTCGCAATTCTGAACGCAGCAGATCTTCATCGTTGAGTCCAAAAAATAAAACCTCGAGAGTGTCTATGACCACCCGTTTTGCGCCTATGCTGTCAATGGCGTAATCTAGCCGAATCAATAAGCCTTCTAAGTCATAGTCGCCGGTTATTTCAATTTCAGAAGGCTCCAGTTTTACATGATCTATGCTCAGTAATTTCTGATCAATTAGGTCATTCAAATCAAATCTTAAGGAAGCAAAGTTGCTTGATAATTCCTCAGGTTTCTCTTCAAAAGACATGAATACGCCGGCTTCATTAAATTGCGTAGCACCCCGAACCAGAAACTCCATGGCCAGCAGAGTCTTACCACAACCTGTACCCCCACAGATTAAAGTCGGTCTACCTTTCGGTAAGCCACCATCAGTAATCTCATCCAAACCTTTAATGCCCGTTGGTGTTTTTAATAAGTGTTGCATGGTGGTCATCCTGTTGTTTTGTAACTGGCGATAAAAGTGTTTGTATATAACCCTCTTCCTACCTCAGGGTCAGTGCCTTCAATGCCGGTCGGGGTTTGTAGCACTGATTGAAACGTTTGTATGGTTCGGTAATTTTTGAAACCTGAGTGATGGGGTTATAAACCTCGTCACGCCTCAGGTAGGCTGATTTTTTGAATCAAAACTCACGGGTTTTGATTCAAAAAAACAAACAGAAGCCTCAAGCTGTAAAGTGCCAAGGCAAAGCCTCAGCACCCTACGGATTTAGTTACTTAGCCAACTTGCCATGAGTTTCTGCGGTTTTTTCATGCTCTTTAGCCAAGGCTTCATGATGTGTGGCTAAGGCGTGGTGATGTTTTTTTAAATCATGTTGCTTTGCTTTTTCATATTCTGCAGCGACTGATTTATGATGTTCAGCCATCGCTTTATGATGCTCAGCGTGTTGTTTATGAAGCTCTGCAGCAGCGGTATGTTCTGCAGCTGTTGTTGCTGGGGCAGTGATATTGGCCGGATGTTCAGGAACAGCTGTCACTTCGGCAAATGAAGGCGCAGAAGCTAAACCCATGCAAGTGGCCAGCGCTAAACTTAGAAAAATAGATTTATTCATAGTAATGTTCTCTTAGAAGTGAATGTTGTTTAATGAAAGGAGTGTTGTCGTTAATTATTTCAGTGCATATATACGGGGTCGAGGTCCAGTAACTAGTGATGAAACCTTAACTTTAAAAACGTTAATTACCTCTATACGATAGATTAAAGAGTCTGCCGTAAAAGGTGAAGTGATGTTAATTGACTCAAAATAAAAAAGATATTCGTAGAACTACCTAGGTTTTTCCCCGTGCATATCATAATAATAAGCATAGTTTGGCAGATAGCTCCAAAGCTGGAAGGGGGGGGCGATCGTTACCGAAACAGTTTGGCTGTTTCAGTAATTCGATCGCTGTGACTGCCGGAAACGCTTTACTCGCTCGCGCTAGTAAAGCCTTATTCCGGCCTACTAGGTTGATATTAGGAGTCAAACCTTATGAGTTTTGATTTAATGCCAATGCCGTTCGGGGCTACAAATTTTAAGAATGACTTAAGGAACTATTGGATTTCTAGGTTCTTGCTTTTGCTTTTTTCTGTTTTGGGTATAGTGACTGTTAAGATGCCATCTTTAAAGCTAGCTTTTGCCTGATCTTCATCTATATTTTCAGGTAAAGACAAGGTGCGTTGAAATTGACCGTGGCTGATCTCACGGCGAAAATATTTACCAGGCTCTTCTTCTGTCTTTTCTTCTTTGCTAGAGGTGCTGATAGTAATGCTTTGATGATGAATAGCTACACTAACGTCTTCTTTTTTAACGCCAGGTAAGGCTGCGTGTACTTCAATGTTTTGATCATGATCAATCACATCTACGCGAGGAAAAACAGTGGGCGATAAATTAGGTGTATTCCAATCTAGTAAGCGTGGCCATCTGTTTGATAGAAAATCATTAAAGAAATGATCAAAATCATCAAAGGACAGTAAACCCGCTTTTGATAAAATAGGCAAAGATTCGTTGGTGTTATTGGTATTTATATCTTTTTTGGACATGGCTGATTTCTCAAGATTGAGGTTGGGTAATGGGGTGCTAAGGCTAAGTTATAGTGAACATTCACCTTCAGCGGCTAGCCAGTCTTCAAGTTCATAGCCAGGTTCAAAGCCTCTGCTTTCGGCTTTGTAATAGGCAAGCTCTGCAACTTTAGCATCGCGATCAGGTAAGAAGATGACATCGTTAATAGCGCTAACATCAGAATTGGCTTGAGTGTTTTTAACTTTGGTAGACATTGCATTGCTCCGAGGCTTTGAAATATAGGGGGTAGTCGATCATAAAAATCGACAGCGGCTATTAAAGCAAAGAAAATCAGTAAAAAACATTCGTAGTAATACGGATAGTGTGTGATTTATATCGTTTCCACGCTTTGTGTCACTGCCCACAATTAAGGATAGGAAAAAAGCGTTTCATCTGTCGCCCCTACCAATACTTAGTAACCTAGGTCGGGATAGTGATAGCGTACCCGACATTTTTTAGGTCTACATAAAAGCTTAACTGAGGGAAGTTATAGCTTATAATCTGCGGCTTTATGGCAACCACTACTCGAAAATTATCATGACTCAATTACTAAGCTGTTTCAAAGCCTACGATATTCGTGGCCGACTTCCTGATGAATTAAATGTTGATATTGCCTATCGCATCGGCAGAGCTTATGCGGAGCATATACAACCTCGTCGGGTAATTGTGGGACGTGATATTCGTTTATCTAGCGATGAATTAGCTGCGGCAGTCACGCAGGGTTTGCAAGATGCGGGTGTGGATGTGTATGACATAGGTTTATGTGGCACTGAAGAAGTCTATTTTGCAACCTTTGCCTATCAAGATGAGGGACAGTCTATGGATGGCGGTATTATGGTGACGGCCAGTCATAATCCTAAAGATTTTAACGGTATGAAGTTGGTGCGCGAACAAAGCAAGCCAGTGAGTGGTGATACTGGCTTGAATGATATTAAGCGTCTAGCAGAAGCCAATCAATTTGCTAAACCCTTGGCTGCTTTAGGGGCGGTTAAATCTGTTTCAATCGCGGCAGCTTATACGGAGCATTTGCTAGGCTATATTAATCCGCAAACTTTAAAGCCCTTAAAAATTGTAGTCAATGCCGGTAATGGTGCAGCAGGACATGTCTTGGACTGGCTGGAAGCTGCTTTACCGCAGTTTTTATCGTTTATAAAAGTACATCATGAACCCGATGGTCATTTCCCTAACGGTATTCCTAATCCCTTGTTGCCGGAAAATCGTGATAGCACTATAGCGGCCATTAAAACTCACGGAGCTGATTTAGGTATCGCTTGGGATGGTGATTTCGATCGTTGTTTTCTGTTTGATGAAAACGGTCGCTTTATAGAAGGCTATTATATTGTTGGCTTGCTCGCTGAGGCTTTTCTTAAGCAAAATCCGGGCGCCAAAATCGTACATGATCCTCGTCTAACTTGGAATACCATTGATATTATTGAGTCTATGTCAGGTATCGCGGTGTTAAGTAAAACCGGTCATGCTTTTATTAAAGAAAGGATGCGCTTAGAAGATGCGGTCTATGGTGGTGAGATGAGCGCTCATCATTATTTTAAAGATTTTTCATACTGCGATAGCGGCATGATTCCATGGTTGCTGGTTATAGAGCTGATTAGTAAAAGCGGTCTAAGCTTGTCGAAACTGGTTGATCAGCGCATGTTACTATTTCCTGCGAGTGGTGAAATCAATCGCACCATTGCTGATCCTGCGGCAGCGATTGCTTTGGTAAAAGATCATTATCAGCACAAGGCAGAGTTGTTAGATTTTACTGACGGCCTAAGTATGGAGTTTGCCGAGTGGCGCTTTAATTTGCGTTGTTCTAATACCGAACCTTTGGTAAGGCTTAATGTAGAATCTCGAGGTGATGCTGAGTTAATGCAAGCAAAAACTGAAGAGTTATTGGGCTTGTTAGATAAGGCTTACTAATAAGATAATTAATTAAACTAGGTTATTTAACCTAGTCACTGTGTCATATGCCACAGTTTTTAGATGACTTAGGAACGCTGAGCCCCAGCTCGGAGTTATATCAGCAAAAAATAGACTATCAAACGCCGAGCTAGGGCACGGCGTTCCTATATCGTGCTTTGATGACTCACAAAGATCCATGCTCTTGGCATAATATGTGCAATACCAAATTGCTTGCTGATACCTGCAAGGTACTTAAGTCCATAATTAGGATAACGCTCTATGTATTTATTTAATAACGAGCAAGATGGATTAAATAAAAAAAATCTATCTAGCTTGGGTCGTTCTGAAACGGCTGCTAAAAAGTTTAGTTTTTATGAGTTATTTGCTGGCGAAGATGAAACGAAGGCAATGACGAGTCTATTGATGGTTTTAGTAGCGTTGTTACATGTTTGGGGCGTTCTTTGGTTGTTAAGGCCTTCAGAAACTATGACTTTGGCACAGCCTATGATGATGGAGGTGTCTATGTTGAATGCGCCTAGTCCTAAGCCTGCTGAGGCGCCACCTAAGCCACCCGAGCCTAAAAAAATACCGCCTAAAAAGATAGAGAAGAAGAAAGAGCCGGTGATTCCTAAACAAGTTCAGTTACCAAAACCACAAGCTCTCGCTGATGAAGCTGTTGCTAAGCCAGCAGTCACAGAACCTGTTGTTGATACTAAGCCGACTGAAAGTCCCGCTCCTAAAACAGAAACCTATACCGAGGCTAACTTTAAAGCCAATTATGGTATTAATCCTAAACCTGTTTATCCTCAATTGGCTATGAGTCGTGGCTGGGAAGGTAAGGTATTGTTGCGTGTGAATGTTTCTGCTGAAGGCAATCCTCTATCAGTTTCTATACATCAAAGTAGTGATCATGACTCATTAGATGATGCTGCTGTAGAAGCCGTTGAGAAGTGGAAGTTTATTCCCGCTAAAAAAGGCGATAGGGCTGTGCCTTGTACCGTCATCGTGCCTATTAATTTTTCATTGAACAATAATTAAACCAACTTACAATCAGAAGGAAAAAAGAATGCCCGCTAACCATATTGATCATAATTTAATAATCGATGGAACTTTATACGCTTTGTTGGTTTTTTCAGTGCTGACATGGACGGTGATCTTGTTCAAAATTTGGCAGTTTAGTAAGAATAGTTTTTATAATAGTCGCTTTAATGCGGCCTTTTGGGACGCGCCAGATTTAACAGCGGTTAAGCAATTACCCGAAATAATAGCGCGTGGCCCTCAAGCT
>TBL_comb48_EPIDRAFT_1003091_pt1 | contig 11249 bp, 5 predicted proteins | sample TroBogEpilimnion_37_FD_10681 | JGI IMG/M metagenome (IMG submission 10681)
AGCCTCAGAGACGTCATAGGGCGAGTGGTGCGAAACACCAGACTTAATGACAGCACCTACATAGCAGACATCCATGAATGGCTGTATGAAGCCATGGACATGCTGCAGACAGAGCACACGCTTGTAAAGAAATGTGCCACATTAGACATGCACTTTCACAAGGCCAAGCTTCCCTGTGGGCTGGTAAACATTGCAGGGGTGGAGCATAGAGGCAAAAGGCTGAGAGAAAATCCATCTTCCCGGCCAGCAGGTACACCGGTACACAGCCAGTATGGCTACCTACAACCGTCTGTGTTTGGCACGGACATACAAAAGATTGAACCACTTCCTAATGACCCATCAGTAGAGTTGTATTTCACACAGCTGACCCAGCTGAATAACCAGACCTACCACGAGAACGAGTACTACTATACAGAGATGGGATACATGAACACCAGCTTTGAACGTGGACAGATTAAGCTGTATTATGAAGCTGTGCCGACAGATGAAGATGGCTTCCCGCAGATACCTGACAACCAAAATTACAAACAAGCCCTCTACTGGTACTGCAGGGCCATGATGATAGGCTCGGGATGGGAAGATAAGCAGTTTACATATAAGGAATGCTTCGAGCAGTGGGAAAACATTTATGCCCCCCGGGCCAGCGCCGAGATACGCCTGCCCAGCCCTGAACAGATGGAACACAGGATATTCACGTTTGTACGTTTCATTCCCAGTGATAGCTATTACGATAACTTCTTCCGCTCTGACAGAAGAGAAGATTTCATGGACACTAAAGTTTGGTAAACAATGAAAAGATTCCTCAAACTGGTACGGGACGTGCGGCCACAGGAACAGCCACCTGAAAGCTATCAATTCGCTAAGAATGGTATACAAAGCTGGCTAAAAGGTTCATCTATCAATGAGCCTGGCTTTGCTTTGTCCAGTGCCGTACCGCCATATCGCATCAACGGGGTAATTGAAACAGACAAATGGCCCGTCATATTCTCCACAGACAATACCAATTCAGCTTTTGGCTATTACAACACAGACCAAGACACGTATGTACCAATATTCGATGACGCAGACTTGGGCTTTAAAGTGGGCTTCAACACTAACCACTGGATTACCGGAGTGGTACAGCGTAATTATAAAGGAGAGCTGGTGGGGGCATTCACGGATAAGGTACTGAAGCCTTTCTACGTGAATTTTGACAATCCTAACATTAGTGTGTTATCAGACATGCTGCTGTTCCCCAACGCACTCAGCCCTAAGATTTCTGTAAGCACACTGGCTGGTGGATTGCTACTGCCAGGGGCTTATTATGCTGCAATAAAGTATGTTAAACAAGACGGCACAGAGACAGCCTTTCTTGCTATTAGCAGCCCACAGATTGTAACAGGCACCACAGGACAGGCAACTGGTCAAGCCATACAAATACAACTTGACAACCTTGACCCGAATTACGAAGAGGTGCAGGTGGCCATCATTACCAAAGTAAACGGTGTCATATCTTGCGTGCAATTCCTCGAGCCACTGCCTGTAAGCGGTAATGCTACAATACTTTACACAGGTAATGAGCTTACAGAAGCCATTACACTTGAGGAAATACTGATTGCCCCGGCCATTTATGACACAGTAGGTACGATGGGGCAACTGAACGATGCTATGTACATTGGCAACCTTGTAAGCGAACCGGCCATGAAAATGCAGCCGTTTGCCAACATGGTAAAGCTGCAATGGAAAAGTGAACTGATTACGGTTGACCCTGTAGACCCGACCATGAAAACTGGTACAGAGAAGACTTTTTTGCACGACGAGACTTATGGGTTCTACATACGGTATTCCAAAACTGTGGGTGGCTTTACACCAGCCTATCATATTCCCGGCCCGGCCCCCATAAGTGGGGACACAGACACGTCTACAATAGCCAGCGGAGAAGGTATTACAGCTAAAAAGTTCCAAGTTGAAGATAAGATTTCTGTGTTTGACCCTATCAGTATGATAGGTAATTGCGGGCCATGGCTGAATGGAAACGAGAACTACCCCAACACGGATGACTACAATAGCAGCCTATACGGGGGTGAAGATTTGCGTGGGCAGCCGGTAAGGCACCACAAGTTCCCTTCTATCAAATGGTGTAGGACTAATCTATACCCTGGGGAGCCTGACTATGGCCGTGGCAGTCTTGACAAGCTTGGCATCATAGCCCAGAACATCATCATACCTCAGGCATACGCTGACCAGATTAACGGCTATGAAATCTTGTACGCGAAACGTAACACCGGCAATAGCACTGTGCTCGGCCAAAGCCTGCTCCTATTTGGCTCTAAGGCAAAGCTTGAACCTGAATACGTGGCTACAAGCTACTTCACTACAGGTGGTAACTTTGACAGCTACATCAACTTCAGGACAACAGACCACAAAGACTTATTGCTTGACCAATCCATATTTCGCTTTCACGCCTTTGACATACTGTTTAACCAGCCTGCCCTATCACCAACACACCTGTCACTCGAGCTTAAGCTAAACAGGGCCCAACTGACGGATGATACGCACCATCAAGGCAACGACTTCATATCTGACAGTGGGTCTATGAACAAACCTCTGACGTATCTGTTTGATTATCTAAAAAAAGGTACACCTACAAAAATACCATCAACCTGGTTTAAAGCTGTAGACAGTACACAGTATGTACCCAACAACTCCCTTGTAGGTAAATGGCAGAATAGAGGTGGGGAAACCTGCTTCGGCGGTAAGATTACAAATCCCGAACACTTGCTTAGTGACACCGAAATTGATACCTCTATTGTGTGGGACGCTGACAACCGGCGTAAGGGGGTCAACTTTGAAACAACCTTTTTGGCCAATCTCAAGGCTGTACTCACAGATTTGTTTGTACCCTTTGTCGGGCAATCATTAGCAAGGGCAGGTTCAAGCCAAGATGTCAATGCCCACCCTACTATGTGGGGAGGGGACACATACATTTGTGATTACACTTTCCACACGTACGGTTGGTGGGTAAGTGACCAGCCTCAGAATGAAGGGGAATTCAGTAAAGGCACCCACACTGTGAGGCGCATTCTTTGTGAATGTGCAGCCAATCTTTATGGCAGGACAGAGACACCGGGCAACTTGTACAGTTCCTACTATCCCAAGAGTACATTATCAGCTGGGGATGCCAATAACTACGACATCACCTGGACAAGAAGTAAAGACCCTAACCAGTTTGGGTACAGTAAAGACAGCAATGCATTAGATGACCTTATCAGCACAGCCATCTTCGACACACACGCCAGCCAGCTAACAAGCCATCCTTACCGTATACACCGTTCAGGCAAACTAAGTAAGCAGACCAAGAACAGGAGCTGGAGGACATTCCTTCCGTTGGATTACTACGAGATGCAGAAAAACATGGGAGGCATCACCAAACTTGAAGGCATGGATGACAGACTGCTGATACACATGCAGAATGCCTTATTCCTGACACAAGACAAGGCCCAGCTAAACAGTGACGTGTTAAGCATCACACTGGGAGCCGGAGACATTTTCCAGTTCGAGCCACAAGAGGGTATGTCTTCTAAACTTGGCTATGCCGGTAACCAACACGAACTGGCCACGATACGCACGCCATACGGCTACGTGTTCATAGACAACAACCTTAAGCAAGTGTTTAAGTTTAAAGGACAGCTGGAACTGATTACCAACGCTATGGTGACATTCTTCAACCGCTACTTGAGAGTGCAAGACAAAAACGTGTTTCAGGGTAACGGGTACACACTTGGCTACGACCCTACATATAAGCGCTTACTGCTCACCATCAAGAACAAGTCTTTGGCCAACACCAGCATACCAGTATTTGATTTTGACCCAACCTTGTTTCCGACACTAGCTGTAAATAGTTATATTAGCTACAACGGCAGGCTTGTGAAGTTCCTAGGGGTAAATGATTCCGGCTCTACAGGGTTTAGCTGCCCGGCCCTCCTCACTCCTTCAGCCAATAACCTCGAAGTCACCATACCAGAGACGACAGCTATCGGTACACTTATAGGCACTGTAACAGGTACATACGTAGAAAATTTCTTCCTTGTCACAGGCACATACCCGTTCACGCTCGGCACTGATGGTAAACTCTATGTAACAGGGCCGCTGGACTACTATATTCAGCACCTGTATGTAATGACAGGTACGGCCATTAGTAAGGATGGTCTTACAGCATCATTCACCGTAACAGTGCATGTTACCTTTGTCAATAGACCTCCAAAAGTGTTGCATGGGGAAATAACTATTCCTGATGATACCGCAGTGAACACAGACATCTTCACTGTATTGGCTTCAGATAGGGAAGGGGATACACTCACTTACTCTATTACCGGTGGCAATACGAATTCCACATTCGCTATCAATTCGTCTACAGGGCATATAAAAGTAGCCGATACAACAGATCTAAATGGATTGCTCTACCCTAAGTACATACTTACAATCTCAGTGAGTGATGGCACACATACGACTACAGGCACGGTGATAGTGTATGTAACGCATGTCAACAGGGCACCCGTACCGGTAAGCGATACCATCACAATCTTAGATACCACGCCAGACGGAGCCCTTGTTTACCAGATGGATACCACAGGCTGGGATGAAGAAAACGACCCACTCACACTCACCTTTATCAGGCAAAGCGTAGGTGGGGTATTCAACTTTAATCCCAGCACCGGGCAGGTAACACTGAATACAAACGCGGCCCTCAATGTAGAGACTACCCCAAGCTACACACTGTACTTTTCAGTGAAAGATGCATTCCATGCCCCTGTAAACTTTACGCTAACAATTAACGTGATATATGACAGGAGCAGCATTTCCTTCTCACCGGAGTCCCCTACATGCTCTGGTGGTAGCCCTACATGCCCCAGCGGTTACACATTATCAGCAGATGGCACAGCCTGTACAAAGGTGACAACAGTGGGAGCTGACAGTTCCGGTGGCAGTGGTGTAGCCTTACAACATTATGGCTACTCACAGTATGGCGAATGGGGTACTATCATATACCCGTATGGCAGCTATGGCACTGATGGGGCCCCTACGACTAAACCTAACACAAGCCTGATATTATCTGGTTCACCGCTTTGGGGATATAAGCCTTCAGGCGAAATGACGTACAGTGGTAACCTATGGGGCAACCCATCATTAGGCACAGCCCAAGATGGTACCTGCGGAAGGCTGAACCAAACCGGTGTGTGGAAACAGGGAGACCAATATTATACCAGCGCACCATTAGGGTTTAGCAGGCAGTTCAACATCAGTGCCACAGGACGGTATTACATTGCTGTAGGTGTGGATGATTTTGCTACCATCAGCATAAATGGCACAGCCATCATCACACAAAACCCGACCAATATCAACTCAGCCTTTAACAGCCTATACGGGGCCGGTGTAGCTACTACGGCTGACCTATTCCGTTACTGGCATGTGTATGAAGTACAGTTGTCTGCAGGTGTGAATGTAATCAGCATTACAGGTACAAACTCAAGCAGCATAGGTGTAGTGGGCTGTGAAATATATTCAGCAACACTGGCGCAGCTTAAAGCTTGTACTACAACGTCTGGCTTAGCACCATACATAGTGTTCTCATCAGCTGCCCCCAGTTTTGGCTCTATCACCAACGGGGATATGTCTGACGTAGGTTTGTACAATTGTTCCTCACACGCAGGTTATGTACTTGTGTATGACCCTGGCACATCGAGCTATTATTGTAAACTGGTACAAACTGCAGCCCCAAGCACTCCAACCAACGTGTGTACATGGGGGCAAGTAAGGATATTTGATACGCGAAAATCTACCACGATTGAACTCGTGGCTAATGCAAGTACCAGCCCGGTGGCCATGTTCCAAGACATACCTATCCCGTACTACCCGCCTGTAAGCAATAGTGACCAATGCGGGGGCACTGTACACCTGTATACATCGTATGGCAATAGCATCAGCGCACAGAAAAACAACTGTGACATAGGCTATACAGGCTCGGTAGTGGTGTACCGGATACCACCAGGACAATATTCTTCTACAGCCAGTCAAGATGCAGCTGATGCACAAGCAACTGCTGACGTGCTGGCTAATGGACAAACTTATGCTAACTCTAAAGGAATTTGCACATGATAACAGGATGCCGCAACCCCGCCGCTATTAACTACAATTCGGCAGCAGACACCGAAGACTATAGCTGTATCTATCTCGTAAAATACAATGGAGTATGCTATGCCCTAAGGGACGTGCCACCTGAAGCTATTACAGACCAAAGCCTAACATTGAGCTACAGCCTGGAAAGTAAAGAGTGGGTATTCTTTCATGATTATATACCAGACTTCTACTTTTCAACACGCAGCCAGTTGTACAGTATTAAGGATAACAGAGTATACATACACCATAAGGGTAACCCCGGGGTGTACTACGGTGGCTCACCAAATAGCTTCTTTATAGACTGTATATTCCCAATAGACGGGGAAGCTGTCTTAAATGCTGTAAACTGGCTAAGTGAGGTATTCAATGTTTCGATGGAGGTAGAATTCTCGACCATTACACACATCACTATCTGGAACAATCAGCAATGTACTGGCCGGATTGCCATAGCTGATGTGTTTGCTGGATTAGAATATCAAGCAAGAAAGACTGAGGCTCTATGGAGCTTTGATACGTTCAGAGACATGGTGGCCAACACCGGAACCCAATTCCTGCTGGACATATTCAATAACTTTGCGGTGGACACCTCAAACATCAATATGGATAAGCCTTGGTTTGACCAAGACCTTATACATGACAATTGGTACACGGTAAGGTTAGAGTTTGATAACACAAGCGGCAAGGACTTCATCTTACACGGAGCTGACCTTGACGTAACCAAATCCCCAAGATAGTATGACCCTTGCATCACGATACAGAAAGAAATTCTGGCCTGGTGGGCAGATGACCCCAGAGCAACAAAACATAGCCACAGGTGTGGGACAGGGGGCTGCTATTGTAGGCTCACTTGCTGATAGCTTGGGGCCGGCTGACACATACGGCAAGAAGTCACTATCCAGCAACATACTTGGTAATGCAGGAAAATACGCCTCAGCTGGGGCCACATTTGGGCCATGGGGAGCAGCTGCTGGTGCTGCCGTAGGTATTGCCAAAGGCATTTTTGACAACGGACAACAACAAAAGGCAGCTGATGCTGCCCGTTACCAAGAGCAAGTACAACAGTCTCGTACCAACCAAGCACAGCTTGCAGCACGATATAATGCTAACCCTAATCTGCTACGCGGTAACACCAATAGCACTTACTACGCTAATGGCGGCCCGTTAGCTACAAAGTACCTTGGCCAGCAAAATGTCGCTAATCAAGAGACACAAGGCGGGGACGCCAACCCTATTTCATCCACAGCCAGCGAGTTCGACGGCCCATCACACGAAGACGGGGGCATACAGATACCGGGGCAACAGGCTGAAGTGGAAGGAAATGAAAGCAGTGAAAACGGTTACGTCTTCTCTGACAGGCTTGGCTTTGCAGCCCCACATAAGAAGCTGGCCAGAGCCATAGGCAAAATAGAGCAGAAGACGATGAGCCCTGAAAGGATTACATCTTTAAAGCTGTTACGTGGGGAAATCAACAATCTCCGCCAGCAGCAAGAACAAGTTAAACAACAGCTAAACCTACAATAATGGTACGCAAAAACAGATTGGCAGTATACAAGAAATATGATGGGGGTGGCGCAATCGGGCCGGATAACTGGTCTAACTCCCATCCTAACATCTCCCCGCTTGACCCACAACGCCCTGGGTTGATAGGCCCTTCCGACTGGATGCCAGGCACCCCCCTACGCAAACGGTTTGTAGATAACAGCCCTGTACGCGTACAAGCTCCAATAGGCGAGATACCAGCCATGGCTGAGCCATCACGCCCGCTGCCAGCAATGCAAACGTTACCAGAACCCCAGCAACCCCAGCCAAGGCAAAACGTGTTTAGCAATGCTATGAGCCATGCCTCAGACATCATGCCTTACGTTTCCAACTTCATCAACTCCACCAGACGTGTACCGCTTCCACAACAGCCTGACACTGTAAGCCCCATCTCCCCTGCGCATGTGTACTACACAGCCGAGAATGCAGAGGCTGACAGGCAAACAAGAGGAGCTAACAGAAGCGCTGACAGGATGTTGGACGAAAACACTGCCGGAGCCGTAAGGGCTGGCAACCTTGCGCAGCAGATACGTGCCAAGAACTCCATCAATGAGAATGAGGCCAACACCAACTCGCAGTTGAAGATGGAGGCCGACCGTACCAACGCTGGTATAGATGCACAGAACGTAGCTATCAGGAATGGTTACAAGAATGCACAAACTGAAGCACAGATTGCACAACAAAGAGCTGAAAGCCAAAACATAGCTAATGCCGCTGACAAATACATCGGGCAGCAGAATGTGAAGAGTGCCCAGCAGTTGGATATGGCTAAATGGGATACTATGAAAACATTGTACAGCCGTAGCGGTGTAGCGGATAGGACATTCGGGCCTGATACTGTCTACGCGCAAAACCTTAAGCGTGACAACCCAGAGCTATACAACACGCTCTTTAACCAGAAGGCTTACGGTGGTAAGATGAAATCACGCAAACCTGTGTTTGCTTAAACTACTATACAGATGGGACTATATGACGGATACCAGTTAGCTAACAGCCAAGGGATAAAGACTTACCAAGGCTCCACTGTGCCAGAGATGGTACAGGTGAGCCAGCAGTTGCAGGATAGATATGATAAGACGCTAGATACAATGGATGCCATGGGCAGGTTTATGAACACGCTGCAAGCACTACCACAAGATAAACCTGAGTTACGGGCAATGGCTCAAGAATACAGAAACAAGCTTTCTGGGCTGGCTCAGAAAAAAGACCTTGAGAATAGTCTAAGGGAGACGACATTGTTAGCCAATAATCTTTCACAAGACTATGCACCATTTGCAGAAAGGATGCAACAGAGAGCAGCCCTATCCACAGACCTTAGCAAGCGGGTAGAAGATGGTAAAATTACCAATGACACTTATAAGCAGGCGATGGATATGCACGACAAGCTAAACGGGCCTATCCAAACAGATGTGGACACTGGCAGACGTATCGGCAAGTATGCTGCACAGCCTATTTCTAATGACATAGATTTTAGCAAAAAAGTGGACGACTGGTATAGGAGGTCTAAGCCTGTAGTGAATGGTGAGTCTGTGGACTTTGTAAACGGTCAGTGGATAGGTTCCCAAAGCCATAAAGTGGTTGACATGGCTCCTGAAAAATTACGACAAATCGTTAACGAAGGGATAGCTAATGACCCGGAAGCTCGTGGCTGGATAAAGCAACAGCAACAACTTGGAACCTATAACCTTAACTATACTCCTAAAGACCTTGAAGGATTAGACCTCGGTCAAACCGTAGAGCAAAGGCTGCAAAGAAACCCAGATGGTAGTATAGCTGTGGGAAAAGACAAGCAACCTCTTACCACTAACATCAGTCTTGGACAGGCCATCCACGAGCGTACAGCTAAAGGAGAGGATTTGAATGATATAATGCGTTCTTACGCCAGCCAAAACATACTTGACAACATTATCCTACATGCCCACAATTATGCAATAGGAAAGTATGCACAGCATGATGTGGAAATTGGTAAAGGGCTTAGGGAAAATTCTTATGAAAAAGACCAGATACCTGTGTTCCCTGTTAATATGTTACAGCCTGTGCCTGGAAGCCAATACAGCCATCCAACAGAGATTGAAGATGCTATCAAGAACTATGACAACGCTAATAGCGATGCATATCAAAAAATGCTTGCTTGGATGCAACTCAACAATGTAAGTCCTGTGGATGCTAGTGGCAAACCGGCTAATCCATTGGATGCTTCTACCAAATTTGTAGATGCCAAGGGTAACGAAAAGACTTCAGAGGGAAGAAAGTTCGTAGACATGATGCACCAGGCCAATGATGCTGCACAGCAACTACGGGATAAACAAGCAAGCCTGATGAAAAAAGCAGGATTTCAGAATGGTAAGGCTGATAGTGAAATAGCTAAGCAAGCCAAAGAAGCTTATGACTTTATACTACAAAATGGTTTAAAATCATACCCGAATGGCACAACACCAGAAGTTGAAGCTGACCTTAAAAGGCAAGCCAGAGATGCCTACGACCTGACAATGGCCCAAGACCCACGATACAATAAGTTTAAACAGTACATGGCAGAAGATGCTCAGAATAATTCAGTGCCAGTTGGTTTCAAAAAGTTTGACAACGAAAAAGTCAACAAGGCAATTGAAGGGCATTTTAAAGATACAAACCTGAATCTTGGCTTTAACAATGCAGTCCAAGGTATGGAATGGGCAAGTGGTGAGTCTGCTGGTAAACCGTTAGATGCAGACAGCTATAAAAAGATTGTTGGTAATGCTTCCTTTGCCGGCGCCGGTATAGATGCTGATGGTAAGTACAAGATGCTGTTTAAAGCCGGGCCGGATACAACAGACAAGAATGGTAAGCCGCTTGGAGACAATGTGCTTGTAAAAATACCAGCATACCCAGGCATTGCAGAAGAAATGGTTAAGCAAAACCTTATTGGCCCTGCAGAGCAATACATTGCACAAGCAATGGGAGCTGCACACACATCCACCAACAAATCTACAAGGATACAACTTGGTACAGGCATGTTTGTAGATTTCAGGCAAATACAGCCTTCAGACAAAAGTTCATATTACAACAACCCAGATGCTAATTACATCATCACATACTATGGCAAAGACGGAAAGTCAAAAGAAGTTGCTGCCAGTTCAATAGATGAAGCTGCTCAGGGTATTATTCAAACACTACAAAACCATAAAGAAGATGCCCCCAGGATTCGACCTTAGTAAAGTAGTAGACCCGTCACAATCCTCAGCTAAGCCTTCCAAATCGGGAGGCTTTGACTTAGATAAAGTAAATGACGGTAGAAATGGCACAGGTAGTGGCTCACTTCCCGGCAGTTTGTCTGGTTTAGACTTTAATAACTACAGTTTCCAACCTAAACTGGATGTAGATAACAATCTTCTACGCGCACAGAATCAATCTTGGTATAGCCAACTGGGTAAAAGCTTAGGCAATGCTGTGGCCAACACAGCCACCGGAGCCGTGCAGGGCTTAGGCTATCTCGGCACCATATTCCAAGGAGACAACAGCTACACCAACGACTGGGTACAGTTCTTCGATAAGCCCGGCATACACAACCCATTCGG
>TBL_comb48_EPIDRAFT_1003092_pt1 | contig 11245 bp, 8 predicted proteins | sample TroBogEpilimnion_37_FD_10681 | JGI IMG/M metagenome (IMG submission 10681)
TGGCGGCTGGCAAATTTACTACTACCGAGATAACGCTTGGAGCAACCCTCTCTCAAGCTCTGGGGCTACGCCCAGCTCTTCAGCTGTTGGCGCGGGCAATATTCCCGACGCTGTGCGAATCGAGGTCCAATTACCACCTAGCCTTGGCGGAACAATCTTAAAGGACTGGGTTCGTCCCTCCTTTAGCATTAGCCGTTCTTAATCAAAGTGTCCTCATCCCTAGATAAACTCCCCAAAAAAGAGCTAGGCATGGCCATTTTGATGGCTATGCTGACCTTAGCGCTGGTTGCCACTTTAGCGGCAGGTGTGCTTTGGCAACAATGGCGGACCCAGGAGGAGGAGACCTCCAGTCGATATGAGGAACAAGCATCTTGGTTACTCGCAGCAGCACTGGACTGGGCTAGAGTTATTTTGACTGAGGACGCCAAGTCCAGTAGTACTGACAATAAAACCGAGCCTTGGTCTATTGCGCTACAAGAGACGCAGCTTTCAAACTTTTTAGCTGCTAGTAATAGTGGTGTAACAAATGAGAGTTCTAGTGGATTTGGATCTGGTTCAGTGTCTGGCGCTAACCCCGGAGCAGGAGGGATAAACGACAGCCAGGCCGAACAAATCTACCTCTCCGGGCGGATCACTGACCTACAGTCAAGATTGAATATTTTTAACCTGTATATTGCTGGCCAAATATCTACGCCTGATTTGAACGCATTTACACAGTTATTCACCAGTCTCGGATTACCTGAATCTGAGCTTACACGACTGGTTAAAGGTGCGAGTGCATCTGCACTTAACGCAGCGGCAAATCAGCCCACGGCAATGCCCCAGCGCATCGAACAACTCAGTTGGCTTGGGTTAGCGCCTCAAACGATCGCAACCCTCTCGCCCTTTGTAACTTGGTTACCCACGCGCACGCCAATCAACTTAAACACCGCTAGCGCTCAGGTGCTGGCAGCTAGTTTTGCGGGGCTTAGTCTTGGTAATGCACAAAAGCTTGTCCAGGCAAGGGATGCGCAACCTTGGAACAATTTAGAAGATGCATCACGCGCATTGAATTCCCAGATATCTGGGGGTGGCCCTGGCGTAGGTAATCTAAACCCCTCTCAATTCGCATTAAACTCTAGTTACTTTCAGGTTTTGGGCAGACTTAGGTTTGATTCCCTGGTTTTTACGGAGCGCAGTGTTTTGCAAAGAATAAATCAGCAAACCACAGTGTTGTGGCGAGAGAGACGAGCCACAGGCGCTGAGCTCGGATGTTTTTCTACAATAGAGCCACCATGCTAATCATTGCGCTGCCCACCAAGGCTCACCCCCAATCGGGATCTTCCCCACAGTCTTACAGCTATTGGCTAAGCCCCAACGGTCTGTCAATCAGCCTGAGTGGTCAATCCTCAGCCGCACTCCTTCCCCGCAGCGCAGGAGAGGTGGTTGCAGTAATTCCTTGGCAGTTGGTGTCTTGGCATAGCTTGAAGCTACCCGCTTTGTCGCAGTCCCAGTTTAATGAACAAAAACTAAGCGCCGTCTTAAACGGTATGCTTGAAGATGAGTTACTCGATGAAGTCAACTCTATGCACTTTATCCTCCCCAACAACTTGAAGTCCATGGTTGCATCGGGCAGGGAAGTAATGATCGGTGCGTGCAGTAGGGATTGGTTAAGGAGCGCAGTAAACGCCCTTCAAGATCAGGGCATTAGGGTACAACGTATTGTTTGTGAACTCACGCCCACGACAAGCGGCCCATTGTCTAAAACAGATAACTCAGTCCACAACGAACCCAACACCTCAGAGCCACTGGAGTCAGTGGAGTCAGTGGCAGTGCTACATGTTCTCGGACCTGCCTCACTCCCGGCCAGTGCGGTACTTTGCACCGAGAACGGTGTGATTAAGCTTCCACCCTCGACACCTAGTTGGTCAGCTTTTAAGGGGCTCGGAGGTAAGGATTTATCAATACTGTGTGAGCCCCACTGGGTTCAAAGCACCTCTGAGGCACTTGGACGAGAGCCCAAACTCTACAGCGTCTCTCAGCGAATGCTTGACGCAAGTCTCTCTATCTGGGACGCGGCGACAGGTGAGTGGGAGCAGTCAAGGAGTTTTCGCTTTTACAGAAACATTCAAAAGCTCTATACCGAATTTATGCACCATGCTAAATGGTCTTTAGCAAGGCAAGCTTTACTGGGCCTAGTCATATTGAATTTAGTAGGCTTAAACCTGTGGAGCTGGATTGAAGGCGTGAACATTAAATCTAGTGAACAAGAGCTATCCAAACTTCTAAAAGAAACATTTCCTGCAATTGGGTTAATCGTAGATCCTAGTCTGCAAATGCAACGCGAGATGAAGCGTCTCAAGCACGCAAGGGGGCAAAGCGCTGCTGGAGATTTGGAATCAATGTTATCGGCTGTCGCTCAGCAGTTACCGCCTAACTACAGACTCCAGTCATTTAACTACTCGGCTAATGAGTTGCGATTAAACGGTGTTTCTAAGAACTTAATAAGCGGCGCAGGCCTTAACGCTTTAGAAAAAGCGGGCTACACACTAAGAGCGGAGAATACGGCCGTGAGTGGACAAATGGTCCCGGTACTGGTCATGACATTTGTAGATGGCTCTACTTCGCAAAATTAAATTTAAATCATGAACACAAACCAAGCTCAAAAAAATAATGCTACTCAAAAAGGAATAGGCCTTAAGGCAAACCTTGCTGAGTTAGTAAACCCCTTGAGCGCCCCAGTTAATAACTGGATGACAACGCTTTCTTTGCGGGAACAGGTATTGGTTAAAGTGCTCGCCTTTGTAATCGCAGTTTACGTAGCTTGGTCAGTAGGTGTTGCGCCCGCTTTAAATTCGCTGAATAAAAGTGCTATCAAGGCGCAGCTCTTAGAGCGCGAATGGACTCAGCTCCTGCAGATTCAAGGAGAACTAAAAACCATAAAAAGCGTTGCTCAGATAAACCCCTCAGACGCTAGCACAGCTTTACAAGAGCTTACAGCGCAACTAGGGCCTCAGTGCAAAGTAGTGGTGCAAGACTCAACTGCGCGCATGCAAATTAAGGGCGTTAGTCCTGACGCTCTTTCACAACTTTTCCCCCAGATCCGAAGCCGCTCTCAGGCCCAGGTGCTTGAGGCAAGCCTCAGGCAAGAGAGTCAAACAAAGCTTTGGGAGGGATCTATCACTCTTGCGATGCCAAGTTTCAATTCAAATTTAAATTAAGAGCAAGTTTTAATCAAATCCATCTAAATCAAGCACACTGATTCAATAGATCTCAAAAATTGAAATCGCCACAGCACCAATTCGTAAATAACAACTTAAGTGCACGGCTTAAGAAACTGGCTGTACTTGGCGCAACACTGGGATTGATCTTTGGGTTCCTGTATTTTGCGCCTGCCTCTTGGATGGGCTTGTATTTTGATTATTTAACCAACGGCAAACTCTCACTGACTCAAGCGAGCGGAACGCTTTGGGAGGGTTCAGGGAAATTACTTTTAAAAGCTAACAGTCGCAGCACTTCCTCTCAGGGGCTTGGCCAAGACCGGTCAAACTCTAATGATCCTGAGCTTTTGATCGCATCCGCATTTAGTTGGCACATTTCGCCGGGCTTGTTTCCGAGCCCGAGATTAACGGTCACGGTTGAGAACGGCTGTTGTTTTAAGGTACCGCTGGTTGTTAGCGTGCTGCTTAAAAATTCATCCGGTGATTTGGTTTTGAAATTTTCAGATTCAGACTCCAACTGGCCTGCCCAGTGGTTGGGAGGCCTTGGGGCTCCTTGGAATACGGTGGCACCAAAGGGTACTTTAATGATTCAAACTAGAAGCGCTGAGTTAGCACTTCATCCGTTTAGTGCACAAGCACCTAACTTATACGGATTTGCTCAAATTACACTCTTGGATCTCTCCTCCCAACTCTCAACCTTAGAGCCTTTAGGGACTTACGTCATTAAACTCTCTGAGCCGGGTGGGGATTTCTCGCTGCTAGAGAGTAATTTAAGGCCTAAATCAGACACAAAAGTCGGCTTAGGTGGTGTTACCCTACACCTTAGCCTGGAGACAACTGAAGGCAGGCTAGAGCTTACGGGCGAGGGGGATTGGATCAACCAACGCTTGCATTTCGACGGATTGGCCAAAGCACAACCGGGTTTTGAGGCAGCACTAGCAAATTTGCTAAGTGTCTTGGGTCCGAGGCGCGATAATACGGCAACTCTTAAAATTGGTTAGTATGGAACTCAACTCTTATCTCACCCTCCTTAAACTGCGAAAGACGCGTGGCAATTTTGCTAGCGAAGCTAACGAAGCTAAGGAAACTTACGAATCTAATGGTGCAAACTTTGCCACCGGAGCCGATGATGCCTATGACGGTGTTAATTCAAAGCTTCATTCGCAAGAAAACCTCGGTAGATGGGCCAGGGGTGTTTCCAAAGCTATTAAGATTCAACACAATCCTTCCCAAATTTTTAAGAACACTGCGCTCGGCACCAGAGCAGCCCTATTACTCGCACTCGTAACAGTGTCTACAGTTGGCCTGAGTTTTGTCGTAACCAAAGCCACCGCTGTAACGCCAACTAACGTGGGCAATGCAGGCAATTCTGGACCATCTGTAGCTACGGGCTCTTCTGTCTCACCGGTAACTTCGCACAACAACGCCCGGTCCAAGTCAACGACAACTGCAAAAAATAGCGAAGAACTTGTAACCCTGAACTTTGTGAACGCAGATATTGAAGCTGTAGCGAGAACCCTTTCCACGCTCTCTGGCCGTAATTTAGTCGTAGATCCAAGAGTCAAAGGTCAGATCACCCTTAGCGCAGAAAAGCCAGTTACTGCTAGCGCCGCTTGGAATCAGTTCTTGGCAGCGCTGAGGCTCCAAGGTTTCAGCGTCATAGAGGCCAGTGGTCTATATAAAATCGTGCCCGAGGCAGAGGCTAAATTACAGGGCGGAGTATCTACCGTCGTGCCCTCCCCCAACGCCCCAAACAGTGGTCAGATCATGACGCAGATTTTTAATCTGTACCACGAGAATGCAAATAATTTAGTTGGCGTACTCAGACCCCTCATCAGCCCCAACAACACCATCAATGTCAATCCCGGTACCAACTCGCTGATCATCACAGATTACGCTGAGAACTTGCAGCGAGTTGGCAAGATCATCTCCTCACTTGATGTCTCCAACGCCAGTGATGTTGAGATCATCCCGCTTCGCAACGCCATAGCCTCAGATCTAGCGCCCCTTGTGTCTCGCCTTATAGATGTAACCCCTGCAGCCTCTGGGGCAACGGGTGGCCAACCTCAAGCAAACGATACTGCGTACAAAACCACTTTACTCGCTGAGCCTAGAAGTAATTCCATCATTCTTAGAGCTGCAAACTCTGCAAGACTGATGCAGGCACGTTTATTGATCGAAAAATTAGACCGCCCCAGCAGCGATCTCGCAAGTGGCAACATCCACGTGGTGTACCTCAAAAACGCAGATGCAACCAAGCTCGCTGGGACTTTGCGTGCAGCGCTTGCAGCTGACTCCAAAAGCGCTGGCAGCACACCGGGTCTTGGCGGTTCAACCGCTCAAAGCGCAGCAACCCCTGGTCCCTTAAACCCTGTAAACGCAATGAACCCAGGCGCAAATGGCAGCGCATCTGGTGTTCCAACACTGGGCGGCTTTAATACAAGCCCTGGCTCAACTACAGGTGGCCAAATACAAGCCGATACCGCAACCAACTCACTCATCATCACCGCACCGGATCCTCAGTTTAGACAACTAAAAGAAGTAATCGACAAACTTGACTCCAGACGCGCTCAAGTGATGGTGGAGAGTTTGATTGCTGAGATCGATACCAACAAAATTGCTCAGTTTGGCATTCAGTGGCAAAACGTGATGGGTCAAGCTGGCGGTAATGTGGGGGTCATCGGTACCAATTTTGGCTCTGGTGGATCCAATCTTTTGTCACTCTCTACCTCGGCCGTTAATCCAAATACAGCAACCTCAGGACTAGCACTTCCCGGGGCCGGTCTTAATATGGCAACTGCAAGAGATGTGAACGGTAAGTATGTGCTCAGCTCACTCGCTAACTTTTTGCAACAAGACGGTTTAACCAACGTTTTGTCAACACCAACGCTTTTGACACTTGATAACGAAGAGGCAAAAATTGTTGTCGGTCAAAACGTCCCGTTTGCGACCGGTCAATACACCAACAGCAACACCGCTAACGGATCCGTTACTCCGTTCACAACTTATGACCGCAAAGATGTGGGTATCACACTTCGCGTTAAGCCCCAAATCAGTGAGACGGGCTCTGTAAAGCTTGTGATATTTCAGGAAGTCTCAAGCATTGACTCCACAACCTCTGCAGCCGGTTTGGTTACCAACAAACGCTCCATTGAATCGAACGTTATTGTGGAAGATGGGTCCATTGTTGTTCTTGGAGGTCTACTCTCTGATACTTACTCCAACACAAGGGGGCAAGTTCCAGGACTTGCTGATGTGCCCTTTATCGGAAGCTTCTTTAAGAACGAATCTAGAAATAGAACCAAGACGAATTTAATGGTCTTTCTTCGTCCCGTTGTCCTCAGAGACGCCAAGAGCACTGAGATACTCTCCAACGGCCGTTACCTGGGCATGATGAATGAGCAAAAGTCTCTAGATGCAAAACCGCTCAACGAGGCGTCCTTTGTTTTACCCGCAAATGACGGTCCAACCCTTCCTAACCCCAAGAGTTTAGATTTTGGACCTAATTCGGTTAATCCCAAGATTCTGAGTCCCGTTGCACCCCCGCCTGGTTCAGCACCTCAGGCGCTTCCTGGCGAACCCGCCAAGCCCACAAAGTAATTTAAATATCCACCGTATCAAATGTATTTATCGTATTAATCTTATTAATCGTTCAGACTAATTTTTGCGCTCCAAAAGTTCCACAACCCAATTTAACCGTCTCTAAATAAACAAGATGCGTCATCCACTCCCCTACGCATTTGCTCGTGCCAACAAACTCTTGCTAGAGGTTGAGGGAGAGCAAATTCGGTTGTGGCACACCGATCAACCCTCTCCTAGTGCATGGGGTGAGGTGATGCGCAAATACGCTGTTTCTTCATTTGAATACACGGGTAGCTCTGAGCTTGTGCAGCGAATCAGCTCCGTCTACGCAGGTGCGGAGTCAAGCGCAGCAACCGTGATCACTGAGGTTGAGAGCGACGCGGACCTTGCACGCATGATGCAAGATCTTCCCGCGGTCGAGGACTTACTTGAGTCATCCAATGACGCACCCATAATTCGGATGCTAAATGCACTCTTAACTCAGGCCGCGCGCGACGGAGCGAGTGATATTCATATTGAACCTTACGAGCGTCACTCAAGCGTTCGGTTTCGAATTGACGGAACGCTTAGGGAGGTTGTACAACCTCATAGGGCGTTACACGCTGCGCTCATCTCTCGCCTGAAAATCATGGCTGAGTTGGATATTGCTGAGAAAAGACTTCCCCAAGACGGACGTATCTCACTGCGTATGGGTCAACGCGCTATTGATGTTCGCGTCTCCACCCTCCCAGGCGCACACGGAGAGCGAGCAGTGCTGCGTTTGCTTGATAAGAGTGAGTCTAAACTAACGCTTGAGTCTCTTGGTATGCAAGGCAATACCTTGAACCGTTTGGTGCAGATGACGCATCAACCCCACGGCATATTGCTCGTGACGGGACCGACTGGCTCAGGCAAGACTACGACACTTTACGCCGCCTTGCAAGGATTAGACGCTGCACACTCAAACATCATGACGGTTGAAGATCCGGTGGAGTATGAGTTGGCAGGTATTGGTCAAACCCAGGTTAACGCGAAAATTGATTTAACTTTTGCTAAAGCGCTTAGAGCTATTTTGAGACAAGACCCGGACATCATCATGATCGGGGAGATTAGAGACCAAGAAACAGCTCAAATCGCCATACAAGCCTCACTCACTGGCCATTTGGTGCTTGCCACACTTCACACGAATGACGCTGCTAGCGCAGTAACCCGTCTCATGGACATGGGTGTAGAGCCTTTCCTTGTCAGCTCATCATTGCTTGGGGTGTTGGCACAGCGTTTGGTTAGAAAACTTTGCACTCACTGCAAGGGCAGTGGTTGTAGCCACTGCGCGCAAACAGGATATAACGGAAGAACCGGAATTTATGAGTTGCTCAGCGTCAGTGAGGGTATTCGGGACTTAATACACTCAAGAGCTGCGGAGGCGAGTTTGCGCGCGAAAGCGATTTCTGAGGGCATGAGCTTGATGCGAGAGGACGGAGAACGCTTGGTCTCGCTGGGTATCACCTCGGAGGAGGAGTTGATAAGAGTGACGAGAGAATAATAATCAACTCACTTTGTTTTGCAATTGTTATTGATTATTTTGCGCTCCACTCGTAGTCTCGAAGCGATTTAATATGAAAATTTTTTGATTTGAAGTTGTTCAGTTTTTTGAGGCCTCAACTTATGACTCTCTTCTCCTAACTCTCTTCTCTTAACCCTTTCCTCCTAACTCTCTTCTATCGACCATCATCATCCACCCGCCAACTCTCAACTAAACAGTCAACTAAAAAGCTCAACTACACCGCTCTACCGCTCTACCGCTCTACCACGCTGCCCTCTCATCTCTTACACCTAGTCACCAACCTGCAATGCCTGCCTTTTCATACGAAGCCATAAACACTGAGGGTCAAAGCCGCAAAGGCGTCTTAGACGCTGAGTCCGCGCGAGCCGCGCGGCACATGCTTCGCTCACAGCAGTTGGTGCCCTTAAGCGTTGAGTTGGTCAATAGAAAATCTGGCGAGGCAAGCACTGGTTTTGGTTTGAGCTCCACACTCGCCTGGCGCAACCGCGTGTTTAGTGCTGCGGCCCTAATGATTTGGACTCGTCAGCTTGCTAGTTTAGTCAGCGCAGGACTGCCTCTGGAGCGAGCTTTAACGGCTTTAATCGATGAAGCCTCTACCCCGGGTGAGAGGGACTTAGTGGCTGCTCTTAGAGCCGAGGTTAACGCAGGTGTCACCCTTGGAAAAGCACTCGCCAACCATCCTGGTGAATTCTCTGACCTGTATATTGCAGTCATCACCTCAGGAGAGCAAACGGGACGTTTGGGCCAGGTACTAGAGAGACTGGCCAATGATCTTGAGCGCTCACAGTCTCTCAAGGGCAAGCTACTCGCGGCTTCTCTGTATCCAGCTATTGTGAGCTTGGTGGCCTTTGCTATTGTTCTTTTCTTGCTCTCCTACGTGGTCCCTCAAGTTGCAAACGTATTTGCAAGCTCTCACCACAGCTTGCCTCTTTTAACGGTTATCATGCTCGCCGTATCAAGCTTTGTTAAAAGCTATTGGATTGTTTTTATTCTCTTTGTCTTCATTGGTACGCTTGCTTTGAACTCAGCACTCAAGGGTGCAGCATTTAAACAAAGGTTTGACGCTGCTTGGTTAAAACTCCCCCTCATCGGCAAACTAAGTCTTGGTTACAACAGTGCTCGCTTTGCCAGCACACTTGCACTGCTGAGTGGTGCTGGTGTGCCGATTTTGAAGGCCCTAGAGACAGCAGCGCAAACTCTCTCCAATGAATCCCTCAAAACCCACGCTCTAGAGGCTTTGGTTTTGGTAAGGGAGGGTGCTCCCCTTGCCAGCGCCCTGGCACAAAATGCACGCTTACCCGGCATGCTCTCTATGTTTGCTCGCCTGGGTGAGCAAACGGGTCAGTTACCCGAAATGCTTGAGCGAGCTGCTCACCACCTCGGTACAGAGGTAGAGCGAAAAGCACTTAACTTAGCGACTCTACTGGAGCCACTCCTCATAGTTGTAATGGGAGTTGTCGTGCTCCTCATCGTGTTGGCAGTCATGCTCCCCATCATTCAACTCAATAGTTGGGTGCACTGATCATGAATGCACAACCAGAGCTATTAAAACTAGTAAACCGACTACACAAAATACACTTACCTCTCTTAGTTCACCTACTTCAACACCAGAGTATTTGGACAAAGACAAAGATAATAACTAGGACTAGGCTGTGGCTATAACTTTAGACGGGCAACTCGTGGTCGCCATATCCTCTCGTGCACTCTTTGATTTTGAAGAAGAAAATAGTGTCTTCGAAGAGCATGATGACAGAGCTTATATGGCGCTGCAACTCGAGCGTCTTGAAATACCAGCAAAACCTGGTGTCGCATTTTCTCTCGTTAAAAAATTATTAGCGTTCAACGCCAACGCTACCCCACGTGTTGAAGTGGTGATCCTCTCTAGGAACGATCCTGTGAGCGGAATGCGAGTATTTAGATCAGCGCAGCACTACGGATTACAAATACAAAGGGGGAGTTTTACGAGGGGGCAGCCTCCTTGGCGTTACTTAAAACCTCTGAATGCAAATCTCTTCTTGTCTACCCATTTAAGTGACGTTAGGGCTGCGCTCAGCGCGGGCGTCCCTGCCGCGCAGGTCTACCCCCACTCAGCCCACGCCTCTGAGTCACATCCCAGCGAGGTGAGGATTGCATTTGACGGGGACGCAGTGCTTTTCTCGGACGAGGCTGAACAAGTATTTCAGTCCCAAGGTCTCACCGCCTTCCAAAAACACGAAAAAGAAAAAGCCAGTCAACCACTCTCAGCGGGTCCTTTCAAACCGCTTTTAGCTGCACTGCAAAGACTTCAAGAAGAGGGCACACCCTCTATGCGCATAAGAACTGCGTTGGTTACAGCAAGGAGTGCCCCGGCACATGAGAGAGCGATTAGGACACTCATGAACTGGAATGTTCAGGTAGATGAGGCTATGTTTCTAGGCGGATTATCAAAAGGTGAATTTTTGAAGGAATTTGAACCTGACTTTTTCTTTGATGATCAAACAGGCCACATCGAGTCGGCTGCGCAACATGTTCCTGCAGGACATGTGGCGCAGGGAATTACAAATCAGACTTAGCATTAAATTGGTCGCTGCTAACTAATTACAACTGATCACGAGTAGTTTAATACCCAATGCTCTTAGAGAGCTTATTGCGTCGTGCTCGCAACTACTTCAACTTTTCTTCCCTCTCTTCGTGCAATCCAAATCGTGGAAGAGAGAATTACAACTGCACCCAAAATAGTAAACTGACTGGGCACATCTCCAAACACCAAATACCCCGCAGTTGCAGACCAAATTAGATCTAAAAACCTCAGAGACTGCGTTGCTGAAATATCGGTTGCCTTAAACCCCCTGGTTAGGCAGTAATGCCCGGTAGAGCCGAGAACTCCTGCAGCTATAAATCCAAGCCACTGCATTGGTGTTGGTGTCTGCCAGACCATACA
>TBL_comb48_EPIDRAFT_1003096_pt1 | contig 11236 bp, 7 predicted proteins | sample TroBogEpilimnion_37_FD_10681 | JGI IMG/M metagenome (IMG submission 10681)
GTTGCGTATCTGTAATGCCCAGCCACCCAGTTCTTGACTCATGCGTACGGGCATTGCATCCATTAAATGGGTGCGTCCAGTTTTTGTGACGTTCTCAAGAGATTTGGCTTTTGTTTCAATAGTTTCTGCCAAATATTGTAAACTCGGTAAAAGTGTTTGATGGCATTGTTGGGCGGCACTGATGTGAATAGCGGTAGGAATCACATCATTACTACTTTGCCCTTGATTGACATCATCATTAGCACTGATCTGTATACCCGCTATAGAACTGGCAATATGAGCAATCACTTCATTAACATTCATGTTTGTACTGGTTCCCGAGCCGGTTTGGAAAACATCAATCGGGAATTGGTCTGCGTATTGACCATTTATCAGCTGTTCGGCTGCTGCTATAATCGCTTCTCCTCTTACAGTATCTTGTTCGGATAACTGCATATTGACTTGCGCTGCTATTTTTTTTATCAGAGCAACGGTTTTAATAAACGAGGGAGGCAGAGTGATTCCGCTAACAGGAAAATTATCAATTGCACGTTGTGTTTGTGCTCCATATAAAGCATTAACATCGACTTTAAGTTCGCCCATGCTGTCTTTTTCTATACGGTATTGTTCGGTCATATACAAAGCTCTTATAAAAGTGGTTACAGTGGTGAGATTAAAAGGCCATAACAATTGCTGTTGCGAGGGTAGATGGTAAAGCACCGGTATATGAATAGCGTAGCGAGCTTGCCATTCAGGTTTGTTGGCAATGTCGATAGGTATTATTAACAGGCTGTCAAAGTATTTTTTAGAGTCATGGATGATTTTTTCAGCTTGTTCACATAAGTGACAGCCAGAAGTACCTAAAAGTATTAATTGTATACTCAATGTTTGCTCATTTTATCTAAATAACCCATCATAAATGCAGACACGACCAAAGTAAGATGCACTAGCACATACCAAAGAATTTTATCATTTTGAGTTGCATCTATGTTCATAAACACTTTAAGTAAGTGTATTGATGAAATAGCCACGATGGATGTAGCCACTTTCATTTTTAAAGATGTGTAATCATGAGTTCCCAACCAATCTAGTTTCTCAGCATTGTCACCGATATCTAGTCTTGAGACAAAATTCTCATAACCACTGAACATAACAATAACCATCAGGCTACCAACCAAACTGAGATCAATCAGGCTAAGCAAAGTTAGCACAAGGTTGGAGTCACTCATTTCTAAAATGAACGGTAAAAAATGGTAAAGTTCTTGAAAAAACTTAATAAATAATGCGATCAGAGCCAAGCTCATGCCTATGTAAACTGGCGCAAGTATCCAGCGACTAGCATACATAATTCGTTCCATGGAATGTTCTAATTGCTTTTTAAATGGCATGGTGTAAGCAGATATCGATTAATTTTATCAAGAGCGTGTTTAAAGCGTTGGGTGACTTTAGATATTGGTTGTGGTTTTAATTTCTAGAGGTGAAAAAAGGATTAAATTGTTTGAATATATAATATTTTTTGATATTTGAGGTTTATAGAATCAGTCATCAAGTGGCGTGCAGATGACTGATTCTATCCTGAAGTTTTAGTGGATATCTTTCCAATATTCTTTCTTTAAAAGATAAGCAATAACTAAAAACACTGAAAGAAACAAGAGTACAAATTTCCCCATACTTTCTCTTTCAACTTTTACAGGTTCTCCGACGTAAACTAAAAAGTTAACTAAATCATTAATCATTAAATCGAACTCTTTTTCAGATAAAGTGCCCTGTTTATCCAAGACCAGTTCGGTATACTCTCCCCAGATAGTTTTTCGTTGGCTTGCACGTTGTTCGCCTTGAAGTTTCCATAGTGGATTGGGCATGGCGGTGTCAGGGAAAACTAAATTATTCACACCAAAAGGTCTTTTAGGGTCAGTATAATAACTTTTTAAATAACTAAACAACCAATCTGCACCACGGGAGCGAGCAATTAAAGATAAATCAGGTGGTTGGGTGCCAAACCATTTTTCAGCATCGTGCTTGTTCATGGCACTATGCAATTGGTCATAAATAATTGCTCCTTCTGGTGCAATTTCTTTTAAAACAGTTTTTTCATCAACGCCTGTGTCTAAAGCTATTCGTAAATAGCGCATATATTTGGCTGAGTGACATCCAAGGCAATAAGTCACGAAATGTTTAGCACCGCGTAGCAAAGAGACCTTATCAGTCGGCTCAATTTTAGCATTTTGAATATTAGGGTTTTCAGATGCATTTGAGACAAAAGACAGTGTTGATAATAATATTAGCGTAGTGATAAATGTTTTCATATTAATCTAAGCTCTCTTTCAGATTTTTAGCCAATCTATTTAAAAGGTTAAGAATGCCTTCTGCGTTCGGCCGTCGATTAAAAAAAGAGCTCCTAAAAGCCGGATCACCAATTTCTGATTCAGTTGGTCTAAATTCTGTAATTTCTTCTAATATTGCTGGTAATTGCTCTTCAAGACTATGATGCTCTGTTACTCTTTTAGGAACTGGCTTAGTTTTTTCCCAACGGGTATACAAAGGCATTAATAAAAAGAAAGCAAAATAGATAGCAGTAAAAATACGCGCAAAAGTTGTTGCTAAGGGCGTGGCGGGTTGAGTGCCTAAATAACCCAAGCTGATGAAGCTAATGACAAACACTAAAATCATTTTCTTATAGAAACCACTACGATAACGAATCGATTTTACTGGATTACGGTCAAGCCACGGTAATAAAAACAACACAACAATCGCTCCGCCCATGCCAATAACACCAGCAAATTTGTCAGGAATGGCTCTTAAAATGGCATAAAATGGAGTGAAATACCAAACTGGAGCAATATGTTCCGGGGTTTTCATAGGATCCGCTGGAATAAAATTGGCGTGTTCTAGAAAATAGCCTCCCATTTCCGGCATATAAAAAATAACGGTGGCAAAAAATATTAAAAAGACAGCAACGCCGACAATATCTTTAACAGTATAGTAAGGATGAAAAGGAATGCCATCTAGAGGAATGCCGTTTTCATCTTTATATTTTTTAATTTCTATACCATCTGGGTTGTTAGAGCCGACTTCATGCAAAGCGACAAGGTGCATGAATACCAACATAACTAATACCAATGGTACTGAAATGACATGGAAGGCAAAAAAGCGGTTTAGGGTTGCGTCGGATACTACATAGTCACCTCTAACCCAGAGAGATAAATCATCACCGATAACTGGAATGGCACTGAATAAGGAAATAATAACCTGAGCACCCCAATAAGACATTTGCCCCCAAGGTAGTAAATATCCCATAAAAGCTTCTGCCATTAAGCATACAAAAATCAGCATGCCAAATATCCAAATCAATTCTCTTGGTTGTTTAAAAGAGCCATACATTAATCCCCTGAACATATGGAGATAAATCACGATAAAAAAAGCTGATGCTCCGGTGGAATGCATATAGCGAATAAGCCAACCCCAATGTACATCACGCATGATGTATTCAACAGAGTCAAAAGCTAATTTGGCATCCGGTTTATAATTCATCGTTAACAAAATACCGGTGACAAATTGATTTACTAACACCAATAACGCTAACGATCCGAAAAAATACCAGATATTAAAATTCTTTGGTGCGTAGTAGTGGGTCATGTGTTCTTCCCACACCTTAGCAAGTGGGAATCGTTCAAAAATCCAGTTTCCAAATTGGGCAAAGCGATCAATTTTCATGCTTGTTTGTCCTCTGCAGATTCACCAACAATAATTTGAGTATCGCTCACATAGCGATAGGGTGGAATTTCTAGATTGCTTGGTGCTGGAACACCCTGATAAACGCGTCCAGCCAAGTCAAACCAAGAACCATGGCATGGGCAGAAAAAACCACCTTTCCATTTTTCCCCTAAATCATGTGGAGCAATTTCAGGGCGGAAGGTTGGTGAACAACCTAAATGGGTACATAAACCAACAGCTACAAATATCTCTGGTTTAATTGATCGCTCTGGATTTTTGCTAGAAGCTGGTTGGATGGATTCATCTGATTTTGGATCACGAAGCTGGCTATCCAAAGTTTTTAAAGTAGCCAGAACCTCATTAGTTCTGTTTAGAATCCAAACGGGTTTGCCGCGCCATTCAACTCGTAGTAATTGACCGGGCTCCATTTTACTTATATCAACAGTAACAGGAGCTCCGGCAGCCATCGCTTTAACGCTTGGCTGCATTTGAGAAAGAAAGGGAACAGCCAGATAGCCGGTTCCAACTGCGCCAACCACGGCGAGTGCCGAGGTTAAAAACTGGCGTTTTGACGTATCGACGCCTTCATTAGTCATGGGTGAGTTCTCCTGATATTATTGTGTTTTTGCACACTTTTTTATTATACCTTACCAATATACCATTAGACGCTAGTGGATTTGAAGGGTTTGCTTGAATTGTTTTAAGTGCTTAATATTTTGGTGAGATAGCTGGGTTCTTTTTGACTAACTAATAATAATTTTTACAGCAAACTTTTAAGTCGATAGAGTAAATCCAGTGCCTGTTTGGGGCTCAATTCATCGAGGTTAGTGTCATCTAGTAGACAGATTGTCGGATGACATTCTTTTGATGCGAATAAATCTAACTGGGCAACTCCTCTTTCACTTTGCTGTTGAAGATAAGTGTTGTTCTCAAGTTGTTGTAATTTAGCTTTGGCTTTATCGATTACTTTGCTAGGAACACCTGCTAAGGCGGCTACTTGTAAACCATAGCTTTGACTGGCAGGTCCCTCTTTTAATGCGTGTAGAAAAATTATGCGTTCACCGTGTTCTATGGCATCTAGGTGGACATTATGTATAGTTTGCTGTTCATCAGCTAATGTTGTTAATTCAAAATAATGAGTAGCGAATAAAGTAAATGCTTTGACTTTTTTGGCTAGATAATCCGCGCAAGCCCAAGCTAATGACAAGCCATCAAAGGTGCTTGTTCCTCGACCAATTTCATCCATAATGATTAAGCTATTAGTTGTTGCATTATTGAGGATATTAGCCGCTTCAGACATTTCAACCATAAAAGTTGATCGACCACTTGCAAGGTCATCAGATGCACCGATACGGGTAAAAATTTTGTCAATCGGTCCAATGCTGGCATAGGTTGCTGGAACATAACAACCAATATGAGCTAGTATGACAATTAATACTGTTTGGCGCATGTAAGTTGATTTACCACCCATATTAGGACCGGTTATTATTAGCATTCGACGTTGGCTGGACAGATTGACATCGTTGGCGACAAATGGCAAATCCGATACTTGTTCTATGACTAAATGTCGACCACCTTTAATATCTAAACCAGGTTCTTGAATGAGTTTTGGTGCTGTCAGATTTAAGTGATCTGCGCGTTCAGCAAAATTTACTAATACATCTAATTCTGCTATTGCCGTTGCGCAACGTTGTAATTCTGGCAATGATAAGGTCAAGTGTTCAAGTAATTCTTCATATAAAGCTTTTTCAAAACTCAGTGATTTTTCACGAGCACTGAGGACTTTATCTTCAAAAGCTTTCAATTCCTCGGTGATATAACGTTCTGCACCTTTGAGCGTTTGTTTACGACGATAATGTGCTGGAATTTTGTCCGTATGTAAATGAGATATTTCAATGTAATAACCATGCACTCTGTTGTAATTGATTTTTAGCCCGTTAATGCCAGTCGCTGCTTTTTCACGGATTTCCATGTCGATAAGATACTGGTCAGCATGTTGGCTTAATTGTCTTAATTCATCTAATTCTGAATGGTATCCTGTGGCAATGACGCCACCATCACGGATAAGAGCAGGAGGGTTTTCGATCACTGCTTGTTGCAAAAGGGTCAATAGCTCTGGGAACTGATTGATGTCTTGCTTTAAACTGATTAACAGTTGATCTTCTTGTTCAGATAATAACAGTTGTAGTTCAGGTAATACGCCTAGAGATTGTCTTAAAAGCACTAAATCGCGAGGTCGAGCCGATTTTAACGCGATGCGTGAACTAATTCGTTCAATATCACCAATTTTTTTTAAGCATTGGTTTAGATTGCTGTATAGGCAATTGGTTAACAGGTTGCCAATACAAGTGTATCGAGTATTCAATAGTAGCTGATTGCGTAGAGGGCGATTTAACCAACGACGTAAACAACGACTACCCATACTGGTGGCGGTATTATCTAGAATGCCGAGTAAAGTGAAATTCTGTTGACCTGATGGGTGGCTATCAATCTCAAGGTGGCGACGACTAGCACTATCAAGCCAAATACTATCTTGGCTGCTTTCAACATGGATTCCTTGAATATGTGTTAAAGCAGATTGCTGGGTTTCTTTTACATACAGCAATAAAGCACCAGCGGCAGCAATTGCAGTGGGCATGTGTTCACAGTTATATCCATGCAAATCAATGGTGTTGAAGCGTTGTAATAGTTGTTGTCTCCCACTGTCTGGATCAAAATGCCAACTAGGTCTTCGACACAGACATTTCAGTTGTTTTAAGCTTTGTGGCAATATCCAGTCTTCGTTGAACAGTAATTCGGCTGGGTTTAGGCGAACAATTTCGCTGATGAGTTGATCTGTTGACTGAGTTTGTTGTAAGGTAAATCGCCCGCTCGCTAAGTCAAGACTTGCGATACCTTGCGGTGAGTCACTGTGATGACAGCTAATAGCTACTAGTAGGTTATCTTTTTTTTCTTCTAGTAGAGCTTCATCTGTCACTGTTCCTGGAGTAACAATCCTCATGACTTTTCGTTCGACTGGACCTTTAGATAGAGCAGGGTCACCAATTTGTTCGCAAATGGCGATACATTCACCTTGTCGAATGAGTTTGGCAATATAGTTTTCGGCTGCGTGATAAGGGATGCCAGCCATGGCTATTGGTTGTCCAGCCGATTGTCCGCGACTGGTCAAAGTAATGTCTAATAATTGAGACGCTTTTTTAGCATCCTCAAAAAACAATTCATAAAAATCCCCCATACGGTAAAACAGTAAGGTATTGGGATGTTGTGCTTTGATGCTTAAATACTGTTGCATCATTGGGGTGTGGCCAGTACTCTGGATGATAGAGTTAGTCATTTATAAGCGATTGAGTTAATAGCAGTTACAAAAATTGTATGTATTTGAATCAGTATAGTTGATTTAACTGTGTATTCAACTGATGAAGCTGACAGGAATATTTCAAATTTGCTGATGACAAAATGAACCTGTTAGTGAGAAATTTGAACTTTATACTCAATAAAGACGGGGGATTTTTGATTTTAAAAAAGCTGTCTATTTTTAGTTTTTTTTAACAAATGCTCATTAAGCAGGGACGTAAAAATAGCAGCTTTAAGAAATTTAGATGATGTTTATTTAATTTAATAAATAATTTTGTTATCTTTTAATAAGTTATAGATCGAATCTAGCGACTGCTGGTCAGTGTCGAAGTATAAGTCAGCTACATTTTCAGTAGCGTTTACACACAAACAGATTAAGCCAGCATTCTTAATTGTGTTAATTAATAAAGTATCGGGAGTTTCCAGAATCGTAGTGGCATGACCGTTGTCGAACAGTTTTCTCTCCAATTGATATGCAAATTCATGAGAGTCTTTTCCAGTCAGGGCTATAGCTGTAGCAGTTTGGTTAAAGCGTGCTAAGCGTTCACTAATAGAAACTGGTTGAGCTAGTTCTTCTTCACTGGTACCGATAATCATACCAGCACCGACTGTGCTATTACTTAATCGGTCAATAACTATAAATGAGCCTGTGCCTCGACTCGTTTTGTAAGAATCGAAAACAATCGGTGCGTTGACAGAAACATTACAGCAGCCAATTTCATTTAAATTTAATTCATTGGCATCGTGATGTTCAAGCGTATTAACATCAATTCGATAATGAATCATAGAAACAGAACCTGATACGCTTCGGGTTGCTAGCTTAATGGTATATTGTCGACCAGGGGTGAGTGCTTTTTCGTTCATCCAGACGATATGAGCTTTAAACTTATCTGCAACACTAACTTCCTCAATTTGTTGACCGATAATCATATCACCACGACTGATATCAATTTCATCAGTTAAAGTCAAAGTTACAGACATTGGTGCAAATGCAGAATCCAAATCTCCGTCGTAAGTAACAATTGATTTTATGGTGCTGCTTTTACCTGAAGGCAAGGCTGTTATAAGATCGCCTTTGTTAAAGACACCTGAGGCTACTGTGCCGCAAAAACCACGGAAATCTAGATTCGGACGATTGACATATTGTACTGGGAAACGTGCATTGCTAAAGTTACGATCATGAGCGATGGTAACTGTGTTAAGAGCTTCCATTAATGGCATATCGTTATACCAAGGCATGTTTTGACTTGGATTGACAACATTGTCGCCATCCAGTGCTGACATGGGAATAAACAGAACGTCATGCAAATCAAGATTTTCAATAAATTTGAGGTAATCTTCTTTAATAGCATTGAATGTTTCTTGGCTATACTTAACCAAATCCATTTTATTAACGGCAACAATAATATGTTGGATGCCAAGTAATGAAGCTATAAAGCTGTGTCGTTTGGTTTGTGTTTGCACACCATAACGGGCATCAATTAGAATAATAGCCAGATCGCAGGTTGAGGCGCCTGTTGCCATATTGCGAGTGTATTGTTCATGGCCTGGGGTATCGGCAATAATGAATTTACGGGTAGAAGTAGAAAAGTAGCGATAAGCGACATCAATAGTAATGCCTTGTTCGCGTTCAGCCTGAAGTCCATCAACTAGTAAGGCTAGGTCAATATTACCGGCTCCTGTTGTCCCAGATTTGACACTGTCAGCTTGAACTGCAGCTAATTGATCTTCATAAATCATTTTTGAATCATGCAATAGACGCCCGATTAATGTGCTTTTACCATCATCGACGTTACCGCAGGTCAAAAAACGCATTAATTCTTTTTGTTCATGTTGTGCCAGATAGGCGTTAATATCTGTACTGATAAGTTCGGATTGGTGGGACATAATAATTCTCTGATGTAAATTAGGCTTTAGCTGGTTAGAAGTAACCTTCACGTTTTTTCTGTTCCATTGATCCAGCTTGATCGTGGTCAATCAAGCGACCTTGGCGTTCAGAGGTAGTGGTTAATAACATTTCCTGAATAATTTCTGGCAATGTAGTCGCTGTTGATTCTACTGCACCTGTTAATGGGTAACAGCCCAAAGTACGAAAACGCACCATTTTCATTTCGATTTTTTCATCAGGTCCAATAGGCATCCGCTCATCATCAACCATAATTAACATGCCATCCTTTTCGACTACAGGGCGTTCTTTAGCAAAATATAGCGGTACAATTGGGATATTTTCTAAATGAATATATTGCCATATATCTAATTCTGTCCAGTTCGATAATGGGAATACCCGAATGCTTTCACCCTTATCTATTTTACCATTATAAATATTCCATAATTCAGGGCGTTGATTTTTAGGATCCCAGCGATGATTTTTATCGCGGAAAGAGTAGACTCTTTCTTTGGCACGAGATTTTTCTTCATCCCGACGTGCACCACCAAAAGCGGCATCGAAATGATATTTATCCAGTGCTTGCTTGAGAGCATCCGTTTTCATGACATCGGTATGTTTTTTACTTCCGTGAGTAAATGGACCAATGCCTTGTTCTAAACCATCTTGGTTGATATAGACAATCAAATCCCAACCCAGTTCTTTAATAAACTGATCACGGAATTGGATCATTTCTTTGAATTTCCAAGTAGTATCAACATGCAGCAACGGAAAAGGCGGTTTTCCAGGGTAAAACGCTTTTTTGGTCAGATGCAGCATAACAGCAGAATCTTTGCCAATAGAGTAAAGCATCACAGGGCGTTCAAATTCGGCAGCAACTTCACGTATAATGTGGATACTTTCAGCTTCTAGTTGTTTAAGATGAGTCAGTTTATAGTCAGTCATTAAAAAGTCCGTCAGATTTATTCGACACGGTAGGAAAGAAAGTGGAGTTTTGCAAAATTGTAGTCTAATTTAAATCAATATTACTAGTTATGTCGAAACTTTATATTGTTTAACCTAAGAACTCACCATGTTTAATGCAATTTGTAATTTCTGATGTAAGCCACCGAAACTGCCGTTACTCATTAACACGATATGGTCATTTGGTTGAGATATCTCTCTAATTCTATTAATAATATCATTGAGTGATGGATATATTTCAATATTTTTGGCGCTCTCTTTGAGGCTGTTTAAATCCCAGCCAAGTTCGGGCGGTTGATAGATAATGGCAAGATCAGCAAACCCCATTGATTTTGCCAGTGTTTCAGTATGAACACCCAAGCGCATAGTATTGGATCTGGGTTCAATAACAGCTAAGATGCGTTCAGTGCCGATTTGTTTGCGCAGTCCATCTAAAGTTGTCTGTATGGCAGTGGGATGATGGGCAAAATCATCGTAAATTGTTATCCCGTTGACAATAGCAACGACTTCCATTCGGCGTTTGACGTTTTTAAAATGGTTCAAAGCTTCAATGGCATTGATTGGTAAAATTCCCACGTCACGAGCAGCTACAATCGCAGATAGGGCATTATAAACATTATGTTGGCCTGTTAATGACCAATTGACGGTTCCCTGATAATTTTTATTTAACTGTATGTTAAACTGACTACCATCGTTTTTAATGAGCTCTGTATTCCATTCGGCATCACCATGAATGGACGTATGTTGGATTCTACTCCAATTACCCATTGATAAGACATCATTGATATTGTCATCAATTTCAGGGCTGATGATTAAGCCGTTTTCTGGAACAGTTCTGATAAAATAATGGAATTGTTTTTTTATGGCATCCAAATCTGGAAAAATATCAGCATGGTCGTATTCCAAATTATTAAGAATAGCCGTTTTAGGTCTATAATGAATGAACTTTGATCGCTTATCAAAGAATGCAGAGTCATATTCGTCAGCTTCAATAACAAAAAATTCTGAGTCGCCTAAGCGAGCAGAAACTCCAAAATTTAATGGGATTCCGCCAATTAAAAAGCCAGGTTTAAACCCTTGATAATCCAATATCCAGCTTAACATGCTTGTAGTTGTCGTTTTGCCGTGTGTGCCAGCAACAGCTAAAACCCATTTTTTTTGAAGGACATGTTCAGCTAACCACTGTGGTCCAGAAATATAATGAAGACCCTTACTCAAAACGGCTTCAACTTCTGGGTTACCACGTGACAATGCATTACCAATGATAACTAAGTCAGGATTAGAATCTAAATTTTCAGCACGATATCCTGTTAATAACTGGATGCCTTGTTCTTCCAGTTG
>TBL_comb48_EPIDRAFT_1003101_pt1 | contig 11219 bp, 11 predicted proteins | sample TroBogEpilimnion_37_FD_10681 | JGI IMG/M metagenome (IMG submission 10681)
TGAATTGCCGGCCGAGGTTAAAAACAGCATTAGCCATAGAAGTAAAGCTGTGCAAAAAATGATTGCATTTATAAATAAGCATTGATAAGATGAAGTTTTCGATAGGGGATAAGGTTATTTTAAAGCGCACAGGCGAGGAAGGTGTGGTGCTTGCCTACATTAATAAACAGATGTTGGATGTAGAGGTGCATGGTATTAATTTTCCTGTGTACGAAGATGAGATAGACCACCCTTATTTAAAATGGTTTACCGAAAAGAAGCCCAAGAAAGCTGCAAGTATGCCGGAGCAATTGCCGGTGGAAAAAGCTGCACATAAAATGCCGCGTTTAGCAAGAGGTATTTATTTATCGTTTGTGCCGGTTTTTAAAATAGAAGATATGGAGGATGTGGTGGACCATCTTAAAATATACTTGATTAACGAATTGCCTTATGCCATACTATTTAAATACGATGTGAATTTATTGCAACATCCTGTTTTTAATTTGCAGGGCAAGCTGCATGAGTTTGGAAATATATACCTGCATAATATGCCCTATGGCGATATGAATGACCAACCTCGCTTTAATTGGGAATTTACGGATACCGGCAATGCGAACCACCAAACGGAAAGTGGTATTCTTAAGATAAAGCCTGCTAAACTATTTGCCCATATTGGCGATATACTTACTAAGGGCGATGCATCTTTTTCTTATTTATTGGTTGATGATTTTAAGATAAAACCCAAACCCGAAAAGCAGGAGAAATTTGAACTGCCTAAAAAGCCTGATTATATCACTACCGGGTCGGCAAAAAAAATAGAAGCGCCCGTATCGGTTATAGATTTGCATATTGAGCAATTAATACCTGATGCCAAAGGCCTTAGTAATGCGGAAATTATAAAAATACAGTTAGATACTTTTAGCAAGTATTTACATTTAGCTATTGTGCATCGGCAGGAGCGCCTGGCCGTAATTCATGGGCTTGGTAAGGGTAAGTTAAAGGATGAGGTACACCGCATTCTTAAGCGTACACCGGAAGTGCGCATTTTTACAAACGAATGGCATGGCAGTTATGGCTTTGGGGCAACAGAGGTTTACTTTAAATATTAAGCATAAAAAAAGAGCCGTTCGGCTCTTTTAATTATTTGGTTTTAGGTGCTTCTTTTTTATCGGCTTTCATTTTATTTTCTTTTACACGCATATCCGGGGTGCCATCTTTTTTCATTTTAGGGCCGGCTTTTTTGGCGGCTTCTTTATTTTCTTTGTAGCGCAAATCGGGAGTGCCGTCTTTTTTTAGTTTTTGGCCACCTGTTTTATGCTCTTCTTTCTTGGCTTCAGCTTTCTTTTCTTGCTTAGGAGCTGCGCCTGCAGATTTGCCTTCTTGTGCAAAGCCATAAGTGTTTAAAATAAGCATGGCAATGAATGCGCAAAGTAGTTTTTTCATTTTGTGGGAGTTTTTATTAATGGTTAATAATAAATTTACTGATGCAGATGATTGATACAGCAAAGCTACTAGGCCTTTTTGCCAAAGTAAAATTGTGTTTTGTATTTTTCTGATACATGATCATATAATTCTTCCATAGTAGCATATTTTTTCTCTACCTCGGCCTCAAAGGTTTCGCCGCGAACTACCATGCTGTAATTGGCAGGTAGCTGGTTTTTAAGAGCACATTTGCCGCCGGCCATATCATAGCCGTCCACATAAATGCTGATGCGGTCGCCTTTAGATACTTTTCCATTTATGGTAATGAAATCATTAAAGAACAGGAATTTGCCATTGTCTTTAATAGGTGAAAGCTTTAATTCCCCAATTGACGTTTTTATCATGAAATAGAATTTAATGTTAATATACTATATTCTAATCAATTTTTATAAAATTTCCATTTTTTTTGAAGCAGCCGATGGGGGGGATTTTTTCTTTGTGCGATGTTGAGCAGCTTTCTTTTTATTAAATATGACTACTTCTTTTTCGGCAACCTTCCAATAGCCCCAGGGTTTGCGTTCGGAGTTTATTTTGTATTTGCAAGCTACTGTATCGCTCAGGTACCAGCATAATTCGTAGCCAAAATCTTTGTTAAAGGTATTGGCTTTGCTTTGCTCTATGGCATTCATGGCAGCGGTTATAACTTCCTTAAGTGTATTTTGGCTGCATTTGCTGTTTTGTTCCAATAATTGCATGAGTGATTTGGCGCAATCATTCAGGATGTTTTCTATGATTTCTTGTTGGTCTTTGGCTTCAAATTGTATGCCGGGCATAGCTTCGGCAAAGGTTTTATATTTTTCGCAAAGCTTAAATTTGGCTAGTTTTTCTATGCTATTGCTAAAGGGCATTGGCAATACATTTTAAAGCTATGCAATAGTGTTGGATGGTTCTTTTAACCTACTTTGATATTTTACTGCAATATATAAGTAGGCCGATCTTGACAAACGCATGAGCCATGGTTGCATTAAAACTACTACAACAACACTGGTGGTAAGAAAATAATAAATACTATTATCTAAATAAGAAATACCAAAAATAGGCACGTACCAAAGAAGGTTTAAAAACATAACTATAACGGTTAGGGCATAATTTATACCCGGGCCGTTATTACTTTCTGACACTAGTTTTAGGCCGCAGTGCTTGCAGGATTCTGCTATTTTTAAACATTTATTAAGCGGAAAGATGTGCTTGTTTTCGAATATCCTGCCTTGTCTGCAATTGGGACATTTCATTAAAAATAATCCTGCAAAAAACGATCTTTTTTTAATTGCCGACATGTATGCCTGTTTACCTGATTACAAAAATAATAATTATTTATGGAGCTATATTTTCAAATACCTCAATCTCGTTATACAGCGTGTCTCTTTCTACAGGAATTTTACCCACACTGCTAATAAGTTTACATAAATCTTCGGTACTCATGCTTGGACTTTGTTCTTCGGCGCCTGCCATGGAGTAAATTTTAGTGGTATCATCAATGGTTCCATCTAAATCGTTTACACCGAAGGATAGGGTAAGTTGTGCACTTTGCCTGCCCAGCATAGGCCAGTAGGCCTTTAAGTTTCGGAAGTTGTCCATATAAATGCGGCTGATGGCGTAAAGCCTTAAATCTTCGATGGTTGAGACCTCCGGTATGTGAGACATATCATTATCTCCATTTCTGAATTTTAGTGGAATAAAACAATTAAAGCCACCTGTTTTATCTTGCAAAGCTCTTAGCCTACTCATATGGTCAACCCTGTGTTTATAGCTTTCTATATGGCCATATAGCATAGTGGCATTGGAGTGCATGCCTAATTTATGAGCTGTTTCGTGAATGTTTAACCAACCGGTAGCATCAACCTTGTCTGCACAAATCTGTTGTCTTATTTCTTCATCAAAAATTTCGGCGCCGCCACCGGGTAATGATTGTAATCCGGCATCCTTCATTTTTTGCAGGCCTTCTTCGGTGCTTAGTTTTGCCTTTCGGAACATGTAATCCAGCTCCACAGCAGTAAAACCTTTTAAGTGCAGGTCGGGTCTGTGTGCTTTTATTTTACTTAATAGCTCGCAGAAAAATTCCAAATTCATTTTTGGGTGTACGCCACCCACAATATGCACTTCGGTAACTGCTTGGCCATCATATTTGCGCACCATATCCATCATTTGAGCTATGCTTAATTCCCAGCCATCATCCTTATGTTTGTATAGGCGACTGTAGGAGCAAAAGTTGCAGGTAAATACGCAAACATTAGTAGGCTCGATATGAAAATTGCGATTGAAATATACTTTGTTATGATGTAGCTCTTGAGCTATATGTGCGGCTAATGCACCTACAAAACCCAGTTCGCCTTTTTCGAATAATAGCAAACATTCTGCATCGCTGATGCGTTGTTTGTTGCCTACTTTTTCGGCAATTTGCAATAAAGCTTTATCTAAAGAGCTGTCTTGTAGTATTTCTTTTAAACTTAATGTGTTATTAATCATTGTAAAATTATTCTACGGGTAATATTACCTTCCTGTAAACGGCATTGTACAAAATAAAGACCTTTACTTAAACCGTTCAAATTTATATTTAAGTTATTGTCGTTAAAGTTTGATTTATTGCCTTGCCAAACTATTTCGCCAAGCATGTTTAAAACAATAATGTCTTTAAGGCTTGGGGGTAATGCAGTAAAATATACATTTATATTGCCATAGCTGGGGTTGGGTGTAATAGTAAGTGGGTATAAAAGCTCTAGGCTGCTAATACTTGCAGGATAAGTTAAAATTTCCGGGTGCGTAGTTAGGGGGTAATTTTCACCACCCAATAACACATTGGGCGTCATGCTATTTACTTGACCTTTTGTAAATAGGTGCATACAGCCATCATCGGTATAATCCATATAGTTCATGAACATGATACCCGGACTAACTTTGCTGCAAGAATCGGTAGTAGGGAAATTGGGGCAACCATAGGTAGCATCGGCCTGAGGGGGAGTATCGGCAATGCCATCATCTTGGCCGGCACCCGGAGGTGGACAAGCACCATTATCATCTCCCCAAACATGCCAAATTTCAAAGAAGTGGCCTAGTTCGTGAGTAAGTGTGCGACCCAGAGTTATATTATTTATGAAATACATACTGCCTACTTGTACCCCAAAGGCGCCATAATTTAGCACAATACCTTGTTCGGTGGCCGGAAAGGCCATAGCTTGATAGATGAAAGAAGATGGTACCGTTACCCCCAATAAACCATTAGCCCCTAAAGGATTGATTACCCAAACATTTAAATAAGAAGTAGGGTCCCAGATATCGGCGCCATTACTGCTGCTATGTTTGGCAGTGCTGTAGGAGCTGTTAGGATCACTAAAGCCTACGGCAGTGGTTGTAATAATTTCATAACCGGGTGTGCTTGCACCGGAAGGGGTGCGATGAGCCAAGCCAAAAGAAATGCCCACATTGCCATAAAGCGGCTTAAAGGCAGCCGGTATTAAGCTGCTATCGCCATTTTGTGCATTGAAATCGCGGTTAATAACAGCCATTTGGGAATCGACACGCTGCGCTACGCCTGCAGCACCACCTATTTGGTTGAGCTGAGCGGCATCTAAAACAATATGAAATATTACCGGAATGGTGCCTATGCTTGTTGTTTTTTGTAGGGCTGCATTATTTTTACTTTGAGAGTAAGCAGCAGCTTGCTGCATTTGTGAAGTTTTGATAGATAAAAATCTATTAGCCATATCGGGATTGCGGGCTATGGCAGCTTCCTTAATAAGTTGGGCACCACATTTGGGTTGTTGTGCATAGCCGGCTGTACTAAATAAGCAGCAAGCAAACATGAAGAAAATCAGGTACTTCATTTTCAATGTGATTTAAGAGTTATATAATTTTTGATATTATCATGGTACAAGAATTTTTTTGCAATCAACATGATTGGTAAAAAAAAGTTTAAGCAAGTATATGCCTTTGCCATAGGCACTTAAGTTTATGGGGTAATAGGTTGATGCAATATCGGTTGAATTTTCTACAGCAATTTGCTTGCCAAATTCATCATAAACGGCAAAACCGGTAAAGCCACTTGGCAGTTGGTTGAAATTTATAGCAGTTCGACCTGAAACTGCAGGGTTAGGGTAGAGAATATAACTATCGTTATGAGCGCTATAATTACCGGGATAGTCTAAAACCTGCGGGTGACTTGTAAGGCTATGCGATATGCCCACTACAGAAATATTATAATCCATACGGCTTACTTGCTCCACTGTAAACATTTGCATACAAGAATCGTCTGTATAGTCCATATAGTTCATATACATGATTCCATCACTGCTATTGCACCTATCCATAAAAGGAAAAGAGTAGCAGCCATAATGTACACAACCTTCCGGGGGCGTATCTGCAATGCCGTCATCGCCACCACCGCTGTCCCAAGGACAACGGCACACCCCACCGCTATCATCATCGCCCCAGGTATGAAACAAACCGAAATAATGCCCCATTTCGTGCGTGCAGGTACGGCCTAAATTATAATTAAGTAAAAAGCTATCATTTGCTGCCTGTTTACGTCCTATTACCTCATAACTTAAAACAATACCCATTTCGTTTTTGGCATAAGGGTTACTAAACTTGGTGGAATCGGTAAATGCAGGAGGCACCGTTATACCAATTACATCGCTTTGAATGGCACCTTCTAAAATATTTATGACCCAAATATTGAGATAAGTGTTAACATCCCAAGCATCGGCACCGCCTACATTGGTATGTTTGGCAGCACTACATTCATCGGCATTTATATCAAAGCCATTATGAGTAGTTGTTACCACCTCCCAACCCGCAGTGCTATCGCCATTAGGATTGGTATGGGCCAGTGCAAAGTTTATATTGCTGTTGCCCAACAAATTTTTAAACGCATCGGGTATTCTGCTTTGATCGGTATTGCCTGCATTAAAATCTTCGTTCAGCACAGCGAGCTGACTATTAACACGTTTAGCTATGCCATTTTGGTTGCCTAAAAAATTTTGTTGGGCAGCGGTAAGTACAAAATGAAAAACAACAGGAACCGTATAAGTGCCACTAGTTTGTTTGGTTGTTTTTGAAGCCGCCAGGTGAGCTTTATTGTATTTAATGCTATCTAAAAACTGTTTGAAATTGGGATTGTTTTGCTGCAAATGATGCGTAATTGCCTGATAGCCACAATTGCGTTGCTGTGCATAGGAGGAGATATACCCACTTATACATACTATAAAAAGTAGCACTATCTGAAATGCACGCATAGCAATAGATTTCATTCCCTAAGTTAGATGATTTTTGGGGAATATAGTTTAAGGCGCTTTTATGCATTATGCTTTTTTGCGCTTATTTATTTCATCTCTTATAGGTATAGCCCTTACATAATCCTCTTGTTCCAAAGCTTGTTGCAACATTTCGTTCAGGTCATCTAGGTTCATACTCTCCAAGCTCTTTTCATTTTCTGATTTAATAGCATTTGCTCCGGCTAAAGCTTTACCTGTTTTGCCTGTGCTACTTTCATCGCCTTGGTCTAGCGCTAAACCTGCGGTATCTAAAATATCTTCGTAAGTGTAAATATTGCAACCGGCCCTAACGGCAAGTGCTAAAGCATCTGATGTGCGGGAATCGATTTCGGTTTCCGTGCCATCTTGCAGACAAATTAATTTAGCATAAAATATGCCTTCTTCTAATTTGTAAATAAGCACTTCGCTTAACTCTATATTATAAGTGCTCATGAAATTGGCAAACAAATCGTGCGTGAGTGGTCTGCTGGGGTTCATGCGCTCCAAAGCAACCGCAATTGCCTGAGCCTCAAAACCACCAATAATGATAGGCAAACGCCTTAACCCATTTACCTCGCCCAAAACCACTGCATAAGAATGAGATTGTGAAATGCTATGCGATAAAGCCACAATTTCCAATTCTATTTTTTTCATTGCTTTTTATACTAATACCTTATAAATATACGGTATGTGAAATTAATCATTTTTCATTTAATTATATGCTAAAACAAAGTTGGTGCTCTATCAGTATCTTGCTCTTCTTCGGGTTCGTTAACCAAGCTTATTTCCTTCAGTTCGGTACCGGCAATACGGGTACCCACTGTTTTCCAGCCACTAATTTCCACCACCTTAAAAAGTTTCATTTCTTTTTCTTTAAGATCGGCTTTTTTCTTACCTGTTTTAAGTAGCAAAATAGGGTCTGCTACAGTGGTTACTAATTCTAAATAATTGCCCTCACCTTCTTTAATATATACATATTTACTCTTTAAAGTTTGTGCCTCAATCCTAAAACGTTTGGCATTAAATTGTTCGTTTTTGGCATCATAATACACAGCGCTCACTACCTTTTCGGCATTAAACTTCTCCATCCAAATTATTTTGTCGGTTTCGTAACGGTTAGTCAATTCAAAGTCTGTTAACTCATAACTGCCATCATTATAAAATACCAACACCCGCTCATGTTCTTCGAAGCGGCCCAAGTATTTGCCATTGGCATCTTTATTTAAGCGGCCTACTGCTTCATCGTACCAAATTTTGGGTGCCGATAGGGTGGAACGACCTTTTTCTTTAAACTTAACTCCCTTAACCGGATATTTAGTTATTTGGTTACCCTGTGCACTTCTGTTTTTAATTTCCAGTTCTTCAAAATAAAAGTCAAGCACCTTTATCCTTGCCTTACTGCCGGGTGATAAGGTAATGGTAACTACCTCTGCTTCGCCATTGGCATTGGCGCTAAAATAGGTGATTTTAGAATTGGGATTACCTTTAGTAAGATCATATTCCTTATCGCGGGTAATGCCGGTTACATTAAAACGTTTGCCAAAAGTAATGCCGGTTTTACCATCCATATATAAAATATTATAGGTGGTGCGTTCATCGTTTTTAACAAATACCGCGAGGTAAATAATGTCTTTACCCACAAAAGTTTTATCCGATACCTTGGTAATCATCATTTTACCATCGCGCCTAAACACAATAATATTGTCAAGGTCCGAGCAATCGAAGGCAAATTCATCTTTCTTTAAGCCCGTGCCAATAAAGCCTTCTTTATAATTTACATAAAGCTTAGTGTTAGCAATAGCTACTGTGGTAGCTTGTATGGTTTCAAACGGACGGATATCCGTTTTTCTTTCCCGGCCTTTACCATACTTTTTTAATAGATTTTCGTAATAAGCAATGGCATAATCTGTAAGATTGGCAATGTGGTGTTTAACTTGCTCTATTTCTGCTTCAACACCTCTTATATGTTCATCTGCCTTAAAGCTATCGAATTTAGAGATACGTTTGATGCGAATTTCGGTAAGCTTTATAATATCATCTTGCGTAATCTCGCGTCTGAATAATTTTTTGTAGGGTTTTAGACCTTTATCGATAGCGCCTAAAACACCTTCCCAAGTGGTTTGTTCTTCAATATCGCGATAGATGCGTTTTTCAATAAATATTTTTTCGAGAGATGAATAATGCCAATCCTCATTCAGCTCATGCAATTTAATTTCAAGCTCGCGAAGCAATAATTTTTTAGTGTGCTCTACCGAGTGTTTCAGTAAATCGCTAACGCCCACAAAATGTGGTTTTTCGCCAATAATAATGCAAGCATTTGGCGATATAGATATTTCGCAATCGGTAAAGGCATAGAGTGCATCAATAGTTTGGTCGGTACTAACACCCGGCGCCAGTTGCACCAATAATTCTACATCCTTTGCTGTATTGTCGGTAACACTTTTAATTTTTATTTTGCCGCTGTCGTTAGCTTTCAAAATGCTATCTACCAAGCCACCGGTGGTTATGCCATAAGGCACATCCTTTATAATCAGCGATTTTTTATCTACCTCCTCAATATGCGCGCGTACTCTTACTTTGCCGCCTCTGGCACCATCGTTGTAATTACTTACATCCATCATACCGGCAGTTGCAAAATCAGGATACAGCTCAAATTTTCTACCCTTTAAATGTTTGATGGCAGCATCTAATAATTCGCAAAAGTTATGAGGAAGAATTTTGGTGCTTAAACCCACCGCAATACCTTCGGCACCCTGTGCCAATAAAAGCGGGAACTTCATGGGTAAGGTAACCGGTTCATTCTTCCTACCATCATAGCTTAATTGCCAATCGGTGGTTTTAGCATTAAAAGCAACTTCTAAAGCAAATTTAGATAAACGCGCTTCAATATACCTGGCCGCTGCTGCGCTATCACCTGTGCGTACATCGCCCCAGTTACCTTGCGTTTCAATCAACAAATCTTTTTGTCCTAAATTAATTATTGCGTCTCCTATAGATGCATCACCATGCGGGTGGTATTGCATACTTTGACCAATAATATTTGCCACCTTATTGAACCTGCCATCGTCCATTTCCTTCATGGCGTGCAGGATGCGACGTTGTACAGGTTTCAAGCCATCCTCTATGGCAGGCACGGCGCGTTCCAATATTACATAGCTGGCATAATCTAAAAACCAGCTTTGGTACATTTCATTTATCATCACCGAATTTTGTTCGGCATGTAAAGCATTATCATCTATTGGCTCTTCGGGTATCATTACGGGCGCAAAAATATTCAATCATGCCTATCTAAACCTAATTTTATTATTAATTGCCGGCGCTTGTGGATAATTTATGCCTAAGTTGATGTATGTGCATAAAATTAATTTGATTTTTTTGGTTCATTTTGTATAATATAATAATGTGTTTTAAGCTTTGAACTACATCATTTTCATTATTATTTATTTACCTTTAACTATCAATTTTGAAGAAGTTAGGTGTTCATATCATAAGCGTTGCTTTGCTGCTGTGCCTTTTGCTCAGTTCCATGGTATATTATGCCTATATAGATGTTTCTGCAATAATACTTAAACATGATGCATCTTTAATAATTAAAGAAAAACGCAATTTATGTGTTTTGCGGCTTAGCCAACAACAATTTAACGCTACGAATAAGGAAGAAATATATGTGGATGGTGCCTTATATGATGTGCAGTCCTATGCCGTTTCTAATGGGCAAGTTGAAATACAGGCGTATAAGGATGTAAAAGAAGCAACATTTTTAGATGGCGTGGCAGACATGTTTAATGCTTGCAATGTATTGGTAAATGACAATACGCACCATCAATTTAGGCATTTGGTGCCACCCCATTTTAATGATGCTAAATATTTTACCCGATTAAATTATCCCTTACCAATTTGTTTTGCAAAAGCCTCTTTAAATTCTTCATCCACCAGTAGCTTTTTACCGGCTACTTTTATAGATATACAATTACCACCTCCCAAAGCCTAAATAATTAATTGTTTTTTTTAATCTGCTAAGCTTGCACAAAACGCCGAGCTTGGTATTGTTTTACTATTAATTATTTACAGATTTATGAAAGGAAAATTATTTGGATTACTGTGTGTATTGGTATGCTTATTGCAAATAAGCGCTAAGGCCCAAAACGAAATTACGGGTCGTGTTAAGAATAATAAGGGCAAGGCCATAGCAGCCGTGTCTGTTTATATTGAGGATTTAAAAATTGGGGCTCAAACCGATGATAATGGTGTATATACCATAATTAATTTACCTGCAGGAACCTTTAACCTTACTGTTAGGGCATTAGGTTACGAAACAGTTATACAAACCGTAAAGGTTAAAGGATTGGTAAATGCAGATATTACACTTAAGTCTACACCATACGAAGCGGATGAAGTAGTGGTAACAGGCACCGCAAAAGCCACCTCCTTAAACGCAGTTTCGCAGCCTATTAGCGAGGTGCCCCATGAATATTTAATGCAAAATGCTGCTACTAATATTATAGATGC
>TBL_comb48_EPIDRAFT_1003103_pt1 | contig 11210 bp, 15 predicted proteins | sample TroBogEpilimnion_37_FD_10681 | JGI IMG/M metagenome (IMG submission 10681)
TGCGAGAAGTAGATTTGGATCTTGGATTATCGGTATCATCAATGACCAAATCACCACCAGTAATCGAGTATTTTTTTATTATGGCATTTGTTGAAGCAAGCAAAAGTGCTTCCCAGAAAATACTAGAATGTCTAAACATCCAACAAGAAGCCGCAGCAGTGCAAGTGCCTAAACTGTATCGTGAAAATTGACTCCAACAAAGACTATTAGTGACCCATATCCCAACCAAATAAAATGCAAGCCAAATTTTTTGACAGAATATTTAGTCCTTTTTTGGGATTGAGGACTCGAAGTGCTTGGTCTAATTTTTCTGGAAAACCATGCACAAATTCAATATTTTTTGTCGATATCATAGTGTCTCCTCACAAGTGCTGAGCTTTCTATGTATCGAATTCAGTAATTTTTTCTAGAAAAATCGCAAAATTTATTCAAAAAGATTTAAAAAAAAACTTGAGTAGAAAATGCTTAACCAATAAGATAGAGCGATAACTTCGCTTGCGATGCAAGGCTTGTAGCATCCTAGGAATCGACGAAAAAAACTATTCAGCAATGGAACCTATCGAATTAAAAAGGATTTCTTTTTTTTCAGATTCCGCATCCCTTGGACCGTTATTCCTTTTTCGGGTAGCTTGATTGAGTTTCTTTGAGCGCCCTTGATTTTGATCTTCCTTACTTTCAGGGGTAGGAACTCGCATTCGGGCTACTAGTTGTTGCGTATGCCGGGCACACAAAATAAATTAATTAAATTTATTAAAAACTTGAAACTTGAGTTTTATTGATTAACCCTGGATTCTTATGGATAACAATCCGGGAGAATCTAATTTGCGTGGTTGTGTTTCAGGGAGAAAAGCCTATTGTGGTTGTGGAGTGATCTGGAGCGCGATATTTTTACGTCAAATTGTGAGTATTCTTCAAGCAATGCAATGGGATATAAACAAAAAAAAATGGGTAGATTTATATCTCAATGCATGTGCGATAGCAGGTGGCAAAGAGCCTGAAGATATTTCTTAATTTTTGCCCTGGAGTATGAAACCAGAAAAACTCATTAAATTAGGTGGTAATCCTGAAAATACTTCAAAGAAAGATCAACGATAACAAAAGAGGAAATCAAAAAGAAATGCGATGATCTCATGGAAAAAAAGAAGTCCGAAAAGCGAAAGCAGTCTATAAAAAAATGAAATCGGTTTTAACAAGAAAAACTACAAAAAGTATTTAAAAAAGGCAAAGAATCCCTTGCGTCGCACTTCAGGTTTTTATCTTGAGAAGATCGTACATCGGCAATGGCACGACGTGCGAGTGGTACCATGTATCTCAACTCCAAGATCCTGCATATGAGAAAGGTGCCGAGCCCCCTGAGTTCTGATTTTATTGTTGCTGAGATTCAAGGTGCGAAGACCCAGCAACTTCGAAATGTGCATAGCCCCCGTATCTCCGATTTGATTAGATCTAAGATTCAAGTTGGTAAGGTTCTGCATATGAGAAAGGTGCTCAGCTCCCTCATCTCCGATCAAACATCTGTTGAGATTCAAGGTAGTAAGCCCCTGCATACGAGAAAGGTGCTGGGCGCCTGAAGGGCCGATAGGATTCCATCTGAGATCCAAGTCGGTGATCCCCTGCATACGAGAAAGGTGGCGGGCCCCCTCACTTCGGGTTGCAGTACCACTGAGATTTAAGGTGGTAAGCCCCTGCATACGAGAAAGGTGCTGAACCCCCTGACTTCGGATTGGATTCCAACTGAGATTTAAGCTGGTAAGCCCCTGCATACGAGAAAGGTGCTGAACCCCCTCACTTCGGATTGCATTCCAACTGAGATTTAAGGTGGTAAGCCCCTGCATACGAGAAAGGTGCTGAACCCCCTCACTTAGGACTACATTCCAACTGAGATCTAAGGTGGTAAGCCCCTGCATACGAGAAAGGTGCTGAACCCCCTCACTTAGGATTGCATTCCAACTGAGATCTAAGGTGGTAAGGCTTCGAATAGTAGAAATATGCTGAGCTCCTAAGTATTCGATTTCATTAGATTTAATAAAAAAACTACCTCCGAGTTTCAAGGTAACAAGGCCCGGTATGGTCGAAATGTGTTGAGCCCCCACAGCTCTGATTTTATTCTTGCTGAGATCCAAGGTCGTGATTCCCTGTAGTTGAGAAATGCTCTGAGCCCCGGCATTTCCGATGGTGTTCTTGCTGAGGTTTAAGGTCGTGATTCCCTGTAGTTGAGAAATGCTCTGAGCCCCGGCATTTCCGATTTTATTCTCGCTGAGGTCTAAGCTCGTAATTCCCTGTAGTTGAGAAAGGTGGTGAGCCCCGGCATTTCCGATGGTGTTCTTGCTGAGGTTTAAGGTCGTGATTCCCTGTAGTTGAGAAATGCTCTGAGCCCCGGCATTTCCGATTTTATTCTCGCTGAGGTCTAAGCTCGTAATTTCCTGTAGTTGAGAGAGGTGGTGAGCCCCGGCATTTCCGATGGTGTTCTTGCTGAGGTTTAAGGTCGTGATTTCCTGTAGTTGAGAAATGCTCTGAGCCCCGGCATTTCCGATTTTATTCTCGCTGAGGTCTAAGGTTGTAATTCCATGTAATTGAGAGAGGTGGTGAGCTCCGGTATTTCCAATTTTATTCTCGCTGAGGTCTAAGCTCGTAATTCTTTGCATTTGAGAAATACTCTGAGCTCCTGCAGCAGTGATGTTATTCCTACTGAGATCCAAAGTTGTAATTCTTCTCATGCGAGAAATAAAAGCTGCTCCAGCATCTCCGATTTTATTGCCTCCTAGCTTCAGGGTGGTAATTTTATATATATTAGAATGATCCTCGTTGGTTTCGTCTTGCTCCGATGCAAGAAAATGAATGTGGTTATTGCTAAGATCTAAATCTTCAAGACTTTGCATGATGGCCACTTCTATAAAACCTTGCGCCTTGATTTGATTGCTCGAAAGATTGAGTTTTTTCAGTGCTTGCATTTGAGCAATTATCGATACTTCAGAACTAGTGATCTGCTGATTTTTAAGACTTAAGACTTCTAATTCATCAAAATAGGGAGCATCTTGCAGAAATTGATGAACTAAGAGTTTATTGCCTTGAAGATCTGTAACAAAGTTCAGCGATAATTCCTTAAGCCCTGCTGGCAATCTTCGAATGAACTCAGGATCAATTTTTGAATCTGAAATTTCTAATTTTTCAATACTTTTAAAATTGCTTCTTTGAAAAATTTCGGAGAACTCGGTATCGGTAACAGTTCCTCCGGCAAACTTGAGCCGATAGGAGGCTTCAGACGTCATTTCAATACTACGATGCATCGCGACAGCTAAAGAAGAATGGTACAGAGAAACTGAGATCCAAAAAAAAATAAATTTTTTCACGAAAAAATAAATACCTTAAAAAGGTTTTTGAATCAATTTTTTTTAGTATTCTTTTTTTTGTGAGTAGCGCTGCTATTGGAGTCGCAGGAGGCGATCATTGAAAAGCTCGCTGTATAAAAAAATTAAATTTCCTGTACCCTCTGCTGTCCCCGGTTTTGGATCTACTTCTGATGTGCATGAATGATTGAGTATAATTTCCTGCTTTTTATAGTAATGAGACTGACGTCTTCACCCAAGAGGACTCAGCAGGGTCAAGAGCATCGCTTCGTGGTTGATTGAATTGCTCAGCTTTTTTTCATCATTGCCATTTCCTGGCCTGTTTTTTTCGTTGCATCGGAGTCTTTTCGAAGTTCGCTTTGTTTTGAATCCAGTTTCAAATTTCAGGTCTCTTCAAATTTGCTCGATTCTGCCGAGTTTTCGATCCCAAAGAACAAATGTACCATGCTGCGTTTGTTTTTTTGATTTTTGCTACTCGCCATTCCGGGTGCCTCACCGAAGGCCTGTGATTTTCAGGTTCCCTGGAATCTTCATTCCGTATTCTGAAGTTTTTTTCAATCTTTCATACGATGCTATTTATTTCATCATTGATATTGGTCGTTGTCTATCATAGAATTCGAGACAATATGCTAAAAAAAAAGATCAACACTAAAATAAAATGGAGCGATGCTTCTGTTATCAATACACTGAAAAATGCAGCCAAAAAGCTAAAAGGCCCCAGCAGGCGAAGTTTTATGGCGCAAGCAACTCGCGATCATTTTGCTGGAAATGCAAGAAATGCAGAAAGGGTCCTTGGTTGGGGTAGGGAAACCATTAAGAAGGGGCTTTGTGAATCGGAGGGTGGCTTCATTTTTTTGGATGATTATAGTTCTCGTGGAAACAAAAAATCAGAGGAAAAGGATCCCAAGCTAAAAGAAAACATTCGTTCTATTGTGGAACAAAAAATACAGGCGAATCCATCTATTGAAATTGTATTAATTTATAAAAAAATAACAGCAAAAGTAGTGGCCAAAGCGTTACAAAAAGACTACGGCTACCGTGTTGAGGATCTTCCTTGCAATAATACCATCAGAAATATCTTGAATAGAATGGGTTATGGCTGGAAGCGCGTTCGAAAAAAAAGGGTTCAAAAAGATCAATGAGTTCGATAGGAGAAACGTAAGTAGACCTACGGCATGGTATGTAACCAAGCCACAGCTTGATAGGGAAGTATTCCATCGATAGTGTTTATCAGGGTATTTGGAGCATGCAATGACCTAAGGAGGTCTTGGATCTGGGGAGAAAACCAACGTCAATTCATGGTCGATTTTGATCATGAATTGACGTCGAATGCAGTTTTTGGGTTTAGACTTGAGACAAACCAGGCTAGAAATTTTCTTGGTCGATTCTTTGCTGTATTATAGTAAATCTAGAAGGATGCTTGAGAATTTTGAAAAAGTCAGTTCTAGATGCTGTTAGCAAAGGGGATGGGGTCAGGTCCACGTATCCTGCTACTGATCGTTCAATCATTTGCCCGTCAGGTTTGGGGCAGACAGTAGTGATTTCTTGTGCTTGATGAGGTTTTGTGGAAGGGTAGATCCTTGTGGGTATGCACGCTATTTATGCTGTTTCGGTGAATCCGGCGTTAGATCTTTCTGGGCATGTTTCTGCCATTGTCGCCAATGAGAAAAATTATGTCCATGCTTCTCGTATCGATCCTGGGGGGAATGCTGTCAATGCTGCGAGGGTTGCGCATCGTTTAGGAGGGAAGCCTTTACTGCTTGGATTTTTAGGGGGTAGTCCGGGTCTACAATTGAAGCAATTACTTAAAAAAGAAGGATTACAAGAGCGATTTACGCGTATTGAGGGAAGTACTCGAATCAATGTCACGGTGACCAATGACGCAAATCATCAGCAAACTCGATTGACCTTTCCCGGTCCCTCAGTCAAGCCTTCTGAGAGACGAGATTTGTTGAAAAAATTTTGTGAGTTGAGAAAAAGGGGACTTGTGCTTTTGGGTGGAAGTGCCTGTTCAGATCCATCTTTTTATCCTCGATTGATTCAAGTAGCTCAGAAAAAAAACTGGGGTTTGATTCTGGATATACCTTCTTACGATTTGAAGCCTTTATTGAATTTAGGGGTGAAGATTTTATTGATTAAGCCGAATCAATCCGAATTTGAAGTTTTAGTAGGAAAGAAAAATCTCAGTTATTCTCAGATGATTCAAGAATCTCAAACATTTTCAGAGAGTGTCGAAATGGTCTGCATTTCTTTAGGAGGCGAAGGGCTGCTTTGTATTTGGAGGCATAGAGCTTGGTTGATTGCTCCTCCAAAAATCAAGCCTCGAGGGACTGTCGGAGCGGGGGATTCGGTGGTGGGGGCCCTGGCTTCTTTTTTTGCGAAACAGGAATTGAGCAGGGTGGAGGATTTTTCTGCCATTGACATTGCTCTTGTTTTAGACGCTATGCGTCTTGGTGTGGCTGCGGGAGCAGCGACGGCCATGGGAGAGGGTACTTCTTTGGCTTCAGCTTCCTTAGTTCGAGCTTTGTTGAAAAAGACTGTGGTTTCTGAATTAAGGGGCGCGAAGTACCCATACCGGACAGCACGCTGAACGTACTACTTGTCGGGTAATGCTTCCTATCAGGGTAGTGGTGATAGGGCCACTTTCTGCGGCCATGGTGATCAGGGTGCTTTTTTCTTTTTGTGCTTGCTGGATGATGGCTTCAGCGGTGCTGCCTCTTCCTGGATGAAATTCTAAATGCAAGGTGATTCCGTGTTTTTTTGCGGAAGCTTGATACCGTTGAGCTATTTGACGTTTGCGTTGTTCGTCTTGAGTTAAGTAATCTGGAAAGGATAAGTATCCCCCGCCTAGCAAAAATACTCCCGATTGGACGAAGGGTTCTAGAGGATGGGGGAGGCAATGAAAGAGGGTTATTTCTGCTTGCTGTACTTTGGCTAAATGGAGTACTTTTTGAAATGTTAAGGAAGTGTTGGAGCTAAAATCAGTGGCGAATAAAATTTTCTCCGAAGTGCCTTGAGGAGACTCAGAATGAGGCCCTACAACTAAGACGGGTGTTTTTGAATGCAATAAAAGAGTTTCAGCGAAGCTGCCCAAAAAAAATCGAGAAATACCCTGCTTCGCGTGGGTGCCAACGAGGATGGTTTGAGCGTGAATTTGTTCGGAATAGCTGATTAAAGCACGAACGGCTCTTTTGAGAGAAGGTCGTTTTTCAATGATGACCTGCGGGGGTTTGAGTCCTTGGACTTGTGTTTTTTCTAAGTAGTTTTCTAGGATACGTTGAGTGGTAGGGCGGATCTGTTTGGACCAGGGAGCATTCCATTCGAGCTCTGTTTGGTACTCATCGGGGCTTAAAACGTAAACGGGATGAACACTTGACCCATGTTGGAGGAGCTTTTTCAGAATCATGGAAATTTGAGGGTTTGTTTCTGAAGTTTCTTCAAAGGGATCGACAGACCAAACTATGTTCTTTTTTTCTTTCTTTGCCATTTTTTCTCCTAAGATTGTCTAGATTCTAAAAAATGCTCTTGCTCAGATTTTTTTTACGTCAAGGGATACGAAATGTTCTGAATGGAGGTGGATTTTTGTTTTGTCATGTGGTACTCAGTATACCATACAAGGAGAAAACTATGAAAGCTATACCTAAGATTGAAAAGTATATGTCCTCTATGCCACATACCATTAATCCCGATGTGAGCGTTAAGCTTGCGATGCAGATGATGCGGGAGTACAATTGTCGGCATTTGCCGGTTCAAAATGGAGGGAAGCTGGTAGGAGTTTTAACGGATCGAGATATCAAGCTTGCGAGTTCCTTCCAGGGTCCCGGTGAGCTGAGTGTGGAGGATGTGATGACTCCTGATCCTTACTCGGTCTCTCCGACAGCTGCTTTAGATCATGTAGTGCTAGAAATGGCTGAGCATAAGTATGGTTGTGCGGTTATTCAGCAAGAAAATGGAAGAGTTGTGGGTATTTTTACTACGAATGATGCTCTTCGTGTTTTAGGTGAGGTCTTGGAAAAGCATTTTAAGTCCATTGAAAACTAGATTTAAGGGGGGATGCGGGTGAAGTGGGTCCTTTGTTTTTTTTTCATTTTTTCAGCTTGGAGTATCGCTCAAGAGAAGAAGCCTGAAGTTTCTACGTGGAGCAAGCGGATGCAAGATTCTTATAAGATCCTGGCCGATTTGCTGACGGATGTCACGAGCGATAGCCGGTTTGCTGATCCTTCGAATCGTAGTCGTATTGAAAAAGAAGCAAGTAAGCTTTCTGAGCTTGCGCATTTATTGAATCAGAATGCTTCTGCTCAAGAAGTGGATCCCGATCCTAGTATGGGTCTTTTTTCTGGTCTTTTAGCCCAGGAAGCTCGAAGGGCTGTTGTGGCTTTGAAAAGAAATCAGCGGGAGTACGCTCGTAGTCTTTTACGTACATTGCCAAGCTATTGTATTGCTTGCCATACACGAAATGCGAGTGGTCCTCAGTTTTCTAAGCTTCCGTTTGAACCGAGCAGTGCCTCCTTGACACCTTTTGATCGAGGTCGGTTTTTTACTGCAAGTCGTCAATTTGATCGAGCCCAGCAGGAGTTTTTTAAAGTCCTTGAGAATCCTCAACCTCAGGCTGGCTACTCTTTGGATTGGAGAAATGCAGTTCGTGAGGCATTGAGCATAGCGGTTCGAGTGAAAAAAGATCCTGATCAAGCAGAGCACGTTGTGCAGTTAGTGCTTCGGAGGAAAGAAGCTCCTCTTTTTTTGAAGGCGGATGCTCAAGTTTGGCTGGATTCTATTCGCAAGTGGAAGCAGGAGGGAGGGAAGAAACCCAATACTCCTGAGGGATTTCGTTTAGAAACCTTGCGATTGATGGATCAAGCGAAGGCTATTCAAAGGTATCCCATGGACCGTACGGCAGATGTCGTGTATTTAAGAGCATCTGCTTCAGCGCATGATTTTTTACAGGTAGCGCTTCAAACTGATCACTTGGATGAGGGTTTGTTGCTTGCTGGAATTTCGTATGAAGTTCTGAATCCTTTAAAAACGGGAGAGTTGCATGAGCTTTACTACGAAGCCTGTATTCGCAAGTCTCCTCATCAAGCGATCGCTGTGGATTGTTATCGTCGTTACGAGCAGAGTATCTTTTTTGGTTATACAGGCAGTGCGGGAACGGGTCTTCCCGAGGATGTTCGTAACAAACTTAAAGAGCTGAAGAATTTAGCAGATCCCGAAATAGGTTTGGGGGATAAGGGTCCTTTCAAACTCAAGCCTTGAATACAACGGGGCAAGAGGCGTTGGGCAGGTCAAGAGTTTTCATGCTTGGTTAGGCATGATACTTTCCTGCCCGATTGCTCAAACTTCCTGGTTTGAGCAATCGCCAAATCAACTATTTTGAGATAGTTCAGAAGATCTTGAGCTTGAAGTAAACGCTTCGCTGAGTCTCTGGATAGAATGCACCCTGCATCCGAGAGTTTGAGAGTCATAAATTCACGAGATAAATTGAATTTTTCTAGCATATTCTATTGTTCGCTTTTCTTTATATCAACTAAATATATTAAAATCTCAGGTACTCTCGGCCTTCTGATCGATGGGGTGTGAGATTGGTTTTATCTCCTTCGTATTTAATTTTAAATTTTATTGATTTTTTAAATTTTTGGTAGTGGGTTTTTTTTGTTTTTAACTTGAGTCAGGATTCAGAGTGTGGCATTCGGAGTCAGTGGTTTTTATCTGATTGATTTCGGAGATTTTATTTATGGTTCGAATCTTTGTTTTTTTGCTAGTTGCTACTTTGGTGTCGGCTTGTGATGAGCAGACGAAAAGACCCCCAACATTGCAAGAGTTGGTGAAAGTTATACTTGAGGAAGAGTTCAAGAAGAAAGAGGCTGAAAAAGATCAGCTGAGTAGAAGAAAGGATTCATTAGTAGGTGGTTCAGAGGGGGAGCAGGAACCTGATGATCCTAAAAATGCAAGAAAGATTAAAGCTTTGGTATGTGTGTCGAAGTTAAGGTATAGTTCAGAAAGTGAGAATGGAGTTCTGAGCGAATTAATACGTCGGATTTCTTTGGTTTATAAATCTCTTGAAGAGGAGAGAGTAGCTAGTTTTTCGAGGAGCTATAATTTAAATTCGGATAAATTTAGAGATCCTATATTTGAAGTAGTCAAACAGAATCTGGATGTGATTGGTGGGGTTCTAGGAGATCTTTGAAGTTATGCGTGAATTTTTAGGGGAGCAAGAAATTACCAATAATGAGAATGACAGTAAGACTTCGCAAAAATGGAAGTTCTGGCCTCTAAAAAGCCAGACTCATAGCCTTGGTGAGTCAATAGAGCAGGTTGCTAAGGTGCGTGAGTCTCTTACTCATGCAGCAGGGGAGTATGGTGAAGTCATGGTGAATAATGATGATCGCTTGCTCGACGTGTTGCTGATTAATTTGCGTGTTGCAGTCGGAGGATCTTTAATTGAACTTGAATCCGTTCTAGGCTTTCTGCATTATAAGCTTAAGGAGGGGGAGTCGCTTTACGGTCCAAATGATAAATTTTATCGGAGAGCTGAAGAAGTTGCTGGGGGATTGGGGGGTGAGTCGGAAAGTACGAGGGCTGGCATTGAAAATACGGCTCCTGAAGTGCCTCAACGAACTGATCAGGGTTCCGAAACTAGGTGTGAAAGAGATTGTGATGCCAAAGAAGTTATGGATGATGTTTCTACTCCTTGTATGCTTAATAAGTTTGTTGAAGAAAAAAAGAGTTTAAAAAACTCAAACTCGTGTGCGCTTTAAGGAGAGGCTTCCAGTTAGATTAGTTCTTAAGGAGTATGGGCTTAGGGCCTGTAAAATTCATTTCCAGAGAGATTTGATTTAAAATTTTTCTGTGGTATGAAAAGCGTGTTGGCTAATCATTATCGGTATCACTCTACATGCATTGTGCAACAAGCTATACGGTTACCGTATGCCTTTAGAGTTTGTTTTGTTGAAGAATGCGTTGCTTTCATTTTGTTTAGTTCAATAGGGAGTTTAAATGAATAAAATTATTTATACACTTGTTATTTGCCTTACGATGACCAATGAGTTCGCAGTTTGTGCAACGAGAGGTGGTGTTGTCGCGTTGCAGGAGGATGACTTGCCGAATCAGCGGGTTGAGGTGAGTCCTAGGACTCAGGTGTTTGAAGCGGTTTCGGTGAATCAGCTAGGTCAGGATTATGTACAGGCCGAAAGAGTTGAGGTGCTTCCTCAAGCTCAAGCAATTCCCATGGGTGCAGCCATTCATGATCTCGTAGATGCTCGATTGGAAGAAATAAATGGAAAATATAGTGTTCATGGAGATAGACCGGATGGGTCTCTAGATCGTGATTATGCAATAACTTTGCTAGCCGAAATGGCGGATGTTCTTCGAGTGGCTTACGGAAAGCCTGGACGTGACTTCATGGAAGTAGTTGAAAATATGCAAGAAATTCAAAGGTTTAGAGCTAGATACCCGGGTTGTGAAGAGCTTCAAAAAGTGTGTGATCAACTTCAAGGTGACGAAGCAAAAGAGATAATTAACATAACTAGAAGATATCTAGCTAGTCGTAGAGCCTATCCAGGATGACGTAATGCGATTTTTGGATGAGTCCACGAAATTCAATGATTAGGATCGTCTTTACTGTGAACTTTTTTTTGATAAATTTTTTTGAATAAACTTTATGATTTTTCATGACCCCGAATTTATTTTTTCTTCGTCTGTTTTGAAAACTTGGCAACTCACTTATCCTGAGGCTGAGATCTTGTTCGAGCATCACTTCGTTGACCTTGGTGATGCGATTTTATTTTTAAATGGAGGTTTAAGTGAAGAAAATGATTTATTCATTTGTCATTTGTCTTACAATGACCAATGAGTTTGGAATTTGTG
>TBL_comb48_EPIDRAFT_1003111_pt1 | contig 11200 bp, 13 predicted proteins | sample TroBogEpilimnion_37_FD_10681 | JGI IMG/M metagenome (IMG submission 10681)
GAGTCGTCAACAAACTTTTCCCCTTAAAATCAAAGCGAGTCACTGCCCAAGCAGCAGTAACGCCAAAGAGTGTATTCAAGGGCACCGTTACGGCTGCCGTAATGAGTGTCAGCTTAATAGCGGATAAGGTATCAGGCTCAGATAGCGCTAAGCAATAAGCCTCTAAACCTTTAGAAAAAGCTTTTACTATAACCAAACCCAGAGGTAAGCAGATAAACAAACTAATAAAACTAATGGCTATAGTGATCAGACTCCATCTTACCCAATCTGGATCTTGTAAGGCTTGTGGTTTAGGCGCCACCAATTTATTGACAGGTAGTTGAATAACATTCATGTTCGCACTCATCTTATAATTGTCCAGAACGTTTACGCACCCAGTATTGCAGGGTATTAATGACGAACAACAATAGGAATGAAATGACCAGCATGGTTAAAGCAATAGCCGTCGCACCTTCTATATCAAATTGTTCTAACTTGGTAACGATTAACAGCGGCACAATTTCCGAAACATAAGGAAGATTGCCCGCAATAAAAATCACCGAGCCGTATTCGCCCACACCTCTAGCAAACGCCAAGGCAAATCCTGTCAACAAAGCTGGAAATACATTCGGAAAAATGATTCTATTAAAAACTTGTAAACGTGTAGCACCCAAACTGGCGCCCGCTTCTTCCATAGACGCTTCAAACTCCAGCAACACAGGCTCAACAGTACGAACTATAAAAGGAATACTAATAAAAATAAGCGCCATGACGATACCTAACGGTTTAAAGGCAACTTGGACACCGATGGTATCGATCAGCAATTTCCCCAAAAAGCCGCTAGGCTGAAAAATAGTCGCCAAAACAATCCCGGCAACCGCTGTCGGCAGCGCAAATGGAAAATCAATTAAGGCATGAAAGAAGCGTTTACCAAAAAACTCATAACGCACCAACACCCAAGCTACTATAAAACCAAAAAAACTGGCAACTAAAGCGGCAACTATAGCCGTGCTAAAACTGACATAAAATGAGGATAGCACCCGCTTATTAGTAATAATATGTAGGTAATCATCCCAGCTTAAACGAAAACTTTGAAACACTAAGGTACTTAGTGGAATCAAAACAACTAAACTTAAATAGACCACAGTAAACCCGATAGTCAGTCGAAAACCCGGCATAATACTATTTTGTGACATAACTCAGCTCCAATTCACCCACCCACTTATTCTTTTTTATAAATTTGATCAAACTCATCGCCATCGGCAAAATAAATACTCTGCACCGACTATAGCCCATACAAGCCAGCCATCTAATTTAGAGCTAAGTTTAAAGAAGGTTATGCCGATAACAAAACGACGATATTAGATACATATATCTAATTCAGTGATACTAATGTTAGAGATTACGATCTTTTTCATAAGTTTCTTATCGGCGTAGAAACGATAAAAAAACACCGTAGGGGCGTATTGAGGCTGTGAAAGTATTCTTTTTATTTCCCCCTCTTTAGCAAAGAGGAGCTAGGGGAGATTGGGTCTATTAAAATAATAAATAAATATCAGTAACCTATGACACAATAAATCCCCCTCGATCCCCCTTTTACAAAGGGGGAAGCTAAAACCATAATACTTTCACAGTCTCTATTGCATACGCCCAACATGTTATAGGGCTTATTTTATAAGGGCGTATGCAATACGCCCCTACGATCTTCACCACAACGTTATCGTTCTTGCGTGGGAGTGCTAACCATTATTTGTTACGAACAAAATTAATACGACTTACAGCAAGATTAGCCGCTTTTCGCACATCTGGATCTGGGTCTTGAGTGACCATATAAAGATAGAACAACGCAGCGGGATCTGCAATTTCACCTAATGCTAAAGCCGCTTCTTTGCGTAAATTGCTAATGGGATGACCCAACACTTCGCACAACGCCGGTACAGCATGGCTATTTTTAAGTCGTCCCAAACTACGCGCAGCTTTAAGTCGCACTTGCCAATAACTATCATCCAAGGCACGAATTAATGTTGCCACCAAAGAATCTAAACCTAGCTTACCCGCAACGGTCGCCGCTTCTTCTCGCACCTGCCAATCAACATCAAACAAAGCCAAGTCAACGGCAACTCTTACAGTATCATTAGATGCAAAACCTAAAGCACCAACTGCGGCACGCCTTACTTCGGTATCAGGATCTGTTTTTGCCAGATTAACCAATTGCGATAAGGTAGTAACATCTTTTAACCAACCTAAAACACCCACAGCCTCTCTTCGCACTCTAGCATCTTCATCAGCTAAAGCATTAAGAGCCGGAATGGTTGCGGCCGCTAAGCGAAGTTCCCGTAATGCTCGAAAAATAGCGACACGAACATCGCTATCAGCATGTCCTGTCCATTCAACCAATAAAGCCCCTACTTCAGGATTTTTATTCGCACTTAAAGATTGTGCCGCTACTTCACGCACAGTGGGTTCAGTATCTTCTAAAGCTTTTAACAATGCGCTAATAGCCTCAGGACTATCTTGTGCTTCAAGAGCTTGAGCTGCTTCTATACGAACTTCTTTATTAGCATCCTGCAAAGCAGAAATTAGAAAGGGTTCAGCAGTATCGGGATCAGTTTCATCGACTAATTCGATCAGCGCAATACGTCTGACAACGGGATCAGGATCAGCCAGACGAGATCTTAATAATAATTCCAATTCCATTTCACTCACCTTAGTAAATAGGGAATATCCACGCGGATTGCTTGAGTGGGGCAATCTTTTTCGCAAGGCAGACAGTACCAACATTCATCATATTTCATGCCGGCTTTACCAGTAGCAGGATCAATAACTAATACATCTAAAGGACAAACATCGATACACACTGTGCAACCTTTATCGGCGATACAAGCATTCAAATCCACCTTAACCGGAAAATCTATAGGACTAAAGCTCATGGCTTACTCCTGATGAAACAACAGCGCTTTTAGGCTGAATACGTATTTGCTGGTATACCGCTTTTTCTACATCATCAGGTTCTACAATATAAGGTTCCAATGGCCTTTTAAAAACTGTCATAGCACCCGATTGATCCTTTTGTACTTGAACGTGCACAGCCCATTCGGCATCATTGCGTTCGCTATAATCTTGACGAGCGTGATAAAGCCCCCAACGACTTTCTGTTCGAAACAAAGAAGCTTTTGCCGCCATTTCTGCACAATCTAAGATAAAGCTAACTTCTGCGGCTCGCATCAGTTCATGTGGATTGCTTGCGACTATCTGCTGTAAATCGGCACGTATTTCTTCAAAACGAACTAAACCTATCTCCATACGCCGCGCCACCTTAGGTGGTTGTAAATAATCATTCACCAATCTGCGTAACTTATATTCCACTTGAGTAGGTGAAAGACCGTGCTTACGGGCTAGTGGAGCAAAAATTCGCTGGCGTTCAGTCTCCACTTGCTTAGTATCGACTTCTGCTAACTCAGTGTTTGCGCAATAACTCGCAGCAGATTCACCGGCTAAACGACCATAAACAAAAGCCCCCAGCATGTAATTGTGAGGAACACAGGCCAAATCACCCGCCGCATACAATCCAGGCACTGTGGTTTCAGCATGCTCATTAACCCAAACACCTGAAGCGCTATGACCACTGCACAAACCAATTTCAGAGATATGCATCTCTATCATGTCAGCACGATAATCTGTGCCTCGACCTTGGTGAAAACGACCACGACTAGGCCGCTCGTTACTGTGTAATATCGTTTCAATGTTTGAAATAGTTTCTTCGGCTAAATGATCGACCTTAAGGAAGACAGGGCCTTTGCCACCAGCCAATTCCTGATGAAACTCCTGCATCATCTGACCGCTCCAATAATCAGACTCGATAAAGCGTTCACCTTGAGCATTTGCGGTGTAACCGCCCATAGGGCCTGTTACATAAGCACAGGCAGGGCCATTGTAATCTTTGATTAATGGATTAATCTGAAAGCATTCAATCCCAGATAACTCTGCACCTGCGTGATAAGCCATGCTATAGCCATCACCGGCATTGGTAGGATTTTCGTAAGTTCCAAATAGATAACCCGATGCTGGCAAACCTAAGCGGCCAGCCGCTCCAGTTGATAAAATGACTGCTTTTGCTCTGATAACAGTATAAACACCACTGCGGCAATCAAAAGCTAATGCACCAGCTACCCTGCCATCGTCTGCAATCAAAACACGAGTGGCAACTAAGCGATTGGTGACATTGACTCTGGTTTGTTTTAATTTACGATACAGCACTTTCTTGATGTCATGACCTTCTGGCATCGGTAACACATAAGTGCCCATGTGATGAACTTTTTTTACTGCATAATCGCCATTCTCATCTTTCTCGAATTTAACACCCCAGCTATCAAGCTCTTCGATCATCGCATAGCTATTTTCAGCATAAGCGAATAAGGTTTTTTGATTGACGATGCCATCGTTAGCAACCGTGATTTCTTTGACGTATTGTTCAGGCGTAGCATAACCAGGAATAACGGCATTATTAAGTCCATCCATACCCATAGAAATAGCACCACTACGTTTGACATTGGCTTTTTCTAGCAATAACACCCGTAAACTAGGATCTTGTTGTTTTGCTTTAATGGCAGCCATAGGNCCNGCTGTGCCGCCGCCGATCACTAAAACATCAGTTTCAATTTCTTCGGTAGTCAACACCAAGTCTTCATTGTTTATAGTTTGCATATCACTTTAAATATCAAGTTTTAATAACTGGGTGGCATTATTAAAGAGCACATCGTCTAAGACCGCTCCTTTGAAGCCTAAGCCAATAAAATCGTCAACAGTTTGTCCCATAGCCCGAAATGGATAGGAGCTTCCAAATAACAATTGATTGCGCATAAAACCATTGGCCGCTTCAACATATAAGCGGCCGCCTGGCAGAAAAATATACATGTCGGGCACCACATAAACATTCTCATAACGAAAAGCCACGCCGATCATTTCGCTCACATAAGGATAGTAACCGTGGTAGCAAACAATTTGTAACTTAGGAAAGGCACGAGCAAGTCTGCCCACTGCTGCGGGATTTGCATATTCCAAATCCGGCGTAGTTGGGCCTGACATTAAAAATACCGGAACACCCAATTGCTCACAGGCTTCATAAATAGGATAAATGAGAACATCATCCACTTTAAGGGCCGGACTGCCAAAACCGGGTTCAATATTAATACCTTTAAAACCCAATTCTTTAACTGCACGTTCAATCTCAGCAACGGCATTAGGTTTTTGTGGATCGACTGAAGCTATCCCTATTAATTCTTTATAGGGTGCAGTCAGCTCTAAAATCCTATCATTAGATATGGTTAAATTAGGCGTATCACGACCGACAACGACTGATGCGGTTATACCCACTTCTCGCACTTCTTCGACAAAAGCCTCTATGTTAATTGAGCGCTTAAAATGCTCATCATCTTTAGAGCCCACACGACGATTAAGCCATTTAGCGACTTCATATTCATCAGTACCTGGCGTTGCGCCATAAAAATCATGTAGAAACGAAGGTCTACTGCGCATATCTATTATTTTTGTCATTGATAGTTCTCTTTAAGTGTATATACAAAGGCTGAATCAGTCTTTTAGTTACGCAGTAACGTCGCTTTAATCTCGTTTGCCGCGCTGAGCACCGCAGGTTTTGTTGGGATTAGCCACAACAGGGGCGCGGCATGGATGCCGTGCGTCGTTAGGAGGGCAGGACGCCCTCTCTACCGACCCCCGACAAAACCGAGGAGCGCAGGGAGAAGCGACAATCGAGCCGCCTTTTCTTTGGATACTTTCTTTTGGCGGAGCAAAAGAAAGTATCTCGCCCTCGGGTGCGATTACCCGATTAACAAATCGACGCGATAGCGACCTCATTATTTGTTTTTTTATAAACCGCTTAATGACTGCGTAACATGAGTTATGAATAAAAACTAGGCTCAGGTAAGTGTTGATTAAGTACCCAATCACCTAAATCACGCAATTTATAATCAACAGGGTCGTGCAGGGTATGCACGCGAACATTACGCCAATATCGATCTAATCTTAAGGTTGCAGTAGTAGCTTTTGCGCCCATCACCTCAAATATTTGACTACTCACTTGCAAACCCGTTTTTGTAGTAATCACTTTAGCAGCGGCAATATCCAGAGCGCATTGCCCACGCTGCTCAGGCGTCAAATGATCACCCTGCTCCCAAGCCGCTTGTAGATTTAAAGCGGCATTATCGGTCAGTGCAACAGCCGCCCTAATTTCAGCGCTTAACTCGCCATAACGACGAAGAATATAAGGATCCTTAGCTATTTCTTGTACGCCAGAATTAAACCAAGGCCGGCCCTGTGTTTTAGTAAATTCAACCGCTTCCTCAAGAGCACCAAGAGCAATACCCAAATAAATATTGCAAAAAGACAACTGGGCAATGAGCGGTCGCAAACCAGCAAAAGTACTCCCTAAAGGACCTGGCGAACTCAAAATCTCATCATCAAACAACTCAACTTGCTTAAACTCGACACTGCCGCTATCAGTTTGACGTTGACCGATATTATCCCAATCATCATGGATGCTAATGCCCTCGCGAGAACTGGGTATCGCTGCAACTAATAAACGCCCTTCTTCATTCAAAGCAGAAATTAATAAGCAATCTGAATCTCTAGCACCTGAACAAAAACTTTTATGGCCCTTGATAAACAAACGCCCGTCAACTCTCGTTGCCAAGGTTCGAGTATCTAAGGGATTTAAAGCATTACCCCAAAACAAGTTATCTCGTCCTGTTTCGCCAAAAAAATGTGCCGCTTGAGCAGGCAGGCGTTCCAAATAATTGAATAGTAGCTAATATTAAATATTGAAAACCTAGGATATGCGCCAAGGAGCTATCGACACTGGCTATTTCCCTTACAGTATGAAATATAACTGGCCACTCTTGTGCATCACCAGAAAACTCTTTCGGCAAAGAAAGGCGTAATAAACCACTGTCTCTGATCAATTGCCTTTCATAAATAGCTGTGCCACCTGCCTGATCTCTTTGTGCGGCTGTTTCTTTTAGTTTTTGCTTTAGAAGATAAAGCGCTGTAGTTGTCATATTGTCTACTCTGATCTGATGTTTCGCAGCCATTCAGGGATTTATAAAAAATAATGAGCTCGCTATCGCGACGATGTTTTAATCGGGTAATCGCACCCGAGGGCAGTCGATTGTCACTTCTTCCTGCGTGCTCGGCGCGACAAACGAGAATAAAACATCGTTACTGGAATACATAAGCACTTATGACGTTACGGGTGTAGTCAAAATTCGCTGCAAGATTTCTTCGCCTAAGCGATTCAATTCCATATCACTACGTTGCCTTGGTCTTGCGATATTAATATCCAAATCTAAGTCTATTTTTCCTTCATTGAGCAAAATAACTCGATCTGCTAGAGCGACTGCTTCGAATATATCGTGAGTCACTAAGATGGCAGTGAAGCCAAGTTCTCGCCAAAGCCGCTCGATTAAATTCTGCATTTCAATGCGGGTTAACGCATCTAAAGCGCCTAATGGCTCATCCAATAATAATAAACGCGGCTCATGAACTAATGATCTTGCTAATGCCACTCTCTGCCTTTGTCCACCTGAAAGTACTGAAGGCCAAACATCAGCACGGGATTCAAGACCGACTTGTTTTAAAGCATTTAACGCTTTAGGAAACTCCGCTTTATTAAGTCCCAAACGCACGTTATTTATAACGCTTTGCCATGGAAGTAAACGCGCCTCTTGAAACATGAACCGAGCATCGCCGTTAATGGCATTATGCTGACTGCCATCGTAATAAATAGAACCGTCATCAGATTGATCAAGACCAGAGATCAATCTAAGTAATGTACTTTTACCACAGCCACTTCGACCCACAATCGCTACGAAAGAACCTGGCTTAATAGCTAAGTTTAGGCTGTCTAGGACATTGATATCGCCAAAACTTTTACTTAAATTTTCTATCTTAATCTCAATACCAGAAGTCGATTTTTGGTTCACTTTTTCCACAACTTTCATTTTAGGTTTGGCATAGTTAGATGCTGGATAAACATTGCATTCTCTACGAATATTTAAATTTTGAATGGGCATGTAGTGCTCCTTTTCACTATTAGTTCTCTAGAACTTATGAGATATACATGGCACAATTCTACTTTTGCTTAACCATGTCTAAAATTTGGATGCCATTGCAGCAACCTTAACTCAAGTAAATGCGCAGCCGTATCAGCCAACTTACCCAACAAGGCGTAAATCAATATAGCCAACACCACAACATCTGTTTGCATGAATTCGCGGGCATTCATAGCCATATAACCGATACCAGAAGTCGTCGCAATCGTTTCAGCAACGATCAAAGTCAGCCACATAAAACCCAGCGCATAACGTAGCCCTACCAGTATTGATGGCAAAGCACTTGGAAAAATGATTTGAGTAAATAATTGCCAAGGATTCAAATCATAGACACGACCCATCTCAAGTAACTGAGGATCAGCCATTTTTATGCCGTGATAAGTGTTTGCATAAATGGGAAAGAACACACCTAAAGCAACTAGAAACACTTTACCCTCTTCGCCGATGCCAAACCAAATAATCACCAAGGGAATCAAAGCTAGATGAGGTACATTTCTGATCATTTGAATTGTGGTATCTAAGTAACGATCCGCCGGTCTAAAGATGCCGTTCAATAAGCCCAAAGTTAAACCGATAGAACCACCAATTAATAAGCCTCCACCTGCACGTTTGGTGCTAATTAAAATATTTTGTAGCATGTCACCAGAAAGACTCAAATTAATCGCAGCATGAACTATATCTAAGGGCGCAGGTAAAATTTTCGAAGTAATCCAGCCATTTCGGGCAGCGACATCCCAAAATGCGATTAGCAAAATAGGTAACAACCATCCGCTAGCGTTTTTTACCCAGCTTAAGTAATGTTGGGAACGCTTACTCATGACGCACAAATCCAAGCATAAACTGCTCCTTTTTTTGAAGGGAAACGGTGAGTATTTGATGTAAGTAATATTTCATAAATCCCCCCTAACCCCCCTTTTTCAAAGGGGAGAATCTGGATTGACATTACTAATAGAGCACAACGCTGACTCATGATGCTGACACTCTTAACTCTGTAGTTAAATCAACTGTACCGGTATCACCTACAGGACTTAAATGCACGACATCACCGGTTCTGGACTTTACATAATCAACAGGCAATAAAGGGAATAACAATTCTGCAACACGATAGGCTTCCTCAAGATGAGGATAACCAGAAAGAATAAAATTCTCGATACCTAAGTCAGCATATTCTTGCATACGATCAGCCACGGTTTGCGGATCACCTACTAGCGCAGTTCCAGCACCGCCACGCACCAAGCCCACACCCGCCCACAAATTAGGTGAAACCTCTAAAGCCTCTCGAGTACGAGAACCGCCCCATTGAGTTAATTCTGCCATACGTCGTTGGCCTTCGGAATCAGAGCGTTTAAAGGCTCGCTGGGCTCGTTCAACGGCTTCATCATCGACATATTTAATTAAATCTTCAGCAGCTTGCCATGCTTCTTCTTCGGTTTCTCTTACGATAATATGCAACCTGATTCCAAAGGTGACTGTTCTGCCATGTTTTTCTGCTTTAGAACGAACTTCGGCAATTTTTTCAGCGACTTTGGCAGGAGGCTCACCCCAAGTTAAATAAGAATCTACATATTTGCCTGCAAACTCATGTGCCGATTCAGAAGAGCCACCGAAGTATAGTGGTGGATTTGGTTTTTGTACTGCAGGAAACAATAATCGACCTGCTTCAATTTTATGATGCTTACCCTCGAAAGTAACGGCTTCTTCACCTTTCAATAATTCTCGCCAGATATGAAAAAACTCTTCTGCATCGTCGTAACGTTCATCATGAGAAAGAAAGATACCATCACCTGCCAATTGTGCAGCGTCTCCACCCACAACAACATTGATTAATAAACGACCTTCGGAATATCGATCCAAAGTTGCCGTCATCCTTGCAGCGCCAGCAGGTGAAATAACACCAGGGCGTAAGGCGACTAAAAACTTTAAACGTTGAGTTAACGTCACTAAAGAGGAAGCGACTACCCAAGCATCTTCACAGGTTTTTCCTGTTGGAATTAATACACCTTCGTAGCCTAATTCGTCGGCAGCTCTAGCAATTTGACTTAGATAATGATGATTAACAGGTCTAGCCTGTTTGCTAGTCCCTAAATAACGGCCATCACCATGGGTGGGCAAAAACCAAAATACTTTCATTGTTTACTCCAATGATGACTTAAAAAAATAACAGAAATAATAACTAAGGGCTGCATCGTTACCGTAGATTTATTTCATCAAAACCCAATATCAACCCTTCCCTTACCATAGGTATCTACACAAATAATTGTTAGCATTCCCACGCAAGAGCGATAACATTGTGGTGAAGATCGTAGGGGCGTATGCAATACGCCCCTACGGTGTTTTTTTATCGTTTCCAAGCCGATAAGAAACTTATGTAGGCCGGAATAAGGCTTTACGAGCGTAGCGAGTAAAGCGTTTCCGGCATAGGCCGCCTGCGTCGGAAACGCCACCACGCGCTGAGCTTGGGTGGTCTTATTCCGGCTTACAGACTGGGCGAATGAATTCGCCCCTACAGACATATCACCTTAAACTCGGGCAAACCCGTATTAATTACCTTGCCAAACTGCCTCTTTAACAACTATCGGTTTAGGGATTAGACCTAAAGCATGAATCGTGTCAGCAATTTTTTGTTGGGCTGCGATCACTTCTGTTGTTAGAGCGACAGGACCATAATTACTACGCTCTATGGCACGTTGTAAAATTTTGGCATCAACGCCAGTTTGTGTTGCTAGAGATGCTGCTGCATCAGCAGGATTAGATACAATCCAAGTATCGGTTTTAGCGACTTCATCAACAATGGCTTTTACCGCCTCAGGATATTGTTCAACAAAAGGACGTCTTGATATATAAAAAGCATGGTTATCAACAATGCCTTCTCCGTTGGTCAAGGTACGAACGCCAGCTTGTATTTCAGCAGAGGCATAAAAATAATCCCATACAGACCAAGCATCAACATGTCCTTGTTCTAAAGCGGCCCTAGCCTCAGCCGGTGGCAAATAGGTTGGAATAATATCGTTTAAGGTCAAACCTTGTTTTTCCAAAGCCTTAATCAAGAAATAATGCGAATTGGATCCTTTTGCGACCGCTACTTTTTTACCTTT
>TBL_comb48_EPIDRAFT_1003117_pt1 | contig 11189 bp, 4 predicted proteins | sample TroBogEpilimnion_37_FD_10681 | JGI IMG/M metagenome (IMG submission 10681)
ATAACCTGAAATACCAGTAAAGCCTGAGAAGCCGCTATAACCGCTTATACCAGTGAAACCACTAATACCGCTATAACCTGATATACCAGTAAAGCCTGAAAAACCGCTATAACCGCTTATACCGGTAAAGCCTGAGAAGCCAGAGTAACCAGAGTAGCCAGATATACCCGACCAACCGCTGATACCGGAATAACCTGAAATACCAGACCAACCTGAAGTACCAGAAAAACCGGAATAACCTGAGTAACCTGTAAAACCTGATATACCAGTAAAACCGCTATAGCCGCTGTAACCCGAAATACCTGTAAAACCGCTTATACCGCTATAACCTGATATACCGGTATAGCCTGAGAAACCTGAAATACCAGTGTATCCTGAAATACCTGTATAACCACTTATACCGCTAAAGCCTGAGTAACCACTTATACCGCTAAAGCCGCTATAGCCTGAAATACCAGAGAAGCCTGATATACCTGTATAACCACTAATACCACTAAAGCCCGATATACCAGAGTAACCTGAAATACCGCTAAAGCCTGACCAACCGCTAATACCAGAGAAGCCACTATAACCAGAAATACCTGTAAAGCCGCTATAACCTGATGTACCAGAGAAGCCACTAATACCAGAATAACCGGAGTAGCCTGAAATACCACTATAGCCAGAATAACCTGATACACCTAAACCGCTAAAACCTGAGTAACCAGATGCACCAGATACACCTTGACCGATTGGAGTACGTAAAGCGGAATATATTGAACTACCATTGTAATGGTAAGTAGCAGTAATTGTTGATGTGCTTGTTGTATAAGCAGCGATCTGTAATAAGATACGATCTGTTGCAGAAAGCTTTGTAATTGTGCTTGTAACGTAACCTAATTTTTGGAAAGTTGAAGATGTATCTGTAACAGGGCCTGAATCAGCACTTAAGATAAATGCGCTAGTAGCGCTTGTAGCCATTGAGTAGCTATATACGCTAATAACAAAGTTTGCAGCACTTGCAGAAACGTTACGATAGAAATCAAATTCCCACAAACCAGCTGGAATTTCAACTAAACCTGGTTCACCGTATGGTGTTAAGTACCAACCATAAGCACTTGGACTACCCGGACCTGCTGTAGTAGAGTTAAGAGCTAATGCGTCATCGTTTACGTCTGTACCACCACCGCCTGGTACTAACGACATTACTTCAAATACTGTTGGGTTTTGATCACTTGTTACTTCTTGTAAGTAGTACGTTCTACCGTAAATGGATGCACCAGTACCACCAGACCAACCTGAAGTACCACTAAAACCGCTAATGCCGCTATAACCGGAATAACCACTTATACCTGTAAAGCCTGAATAACCTGAAATACCGGTAAAGCCCGAGAAACCAGAATAACCGGAGTAACCAGAAATACCGCTAAAGCCAGAATAACCGCTTACACCTGTAAAGCCGGAGTAACCTGAAATACCTGTAAAGCCTGAATAACCGCTATAACCAGAAATACCTGTAAAGCCGCTATAACCTGATATACCGCTAAAACCGCTTATACCGGTGTAACCGCTAATACCACTGAAACCAGAGTAACCTGAAATACCTGTATAGCCTGACCAACCGCTAATACCAGAGTAGCCTGAAATACCAGTATAACCACTAATACCGCTAAAGCCTGAAATACCACTAAAGCCGCTATAACCCGAAATACCTGTAAAACCGCTTATGCCGGAATAGCCGCTGTAGCCTGAAATACCAGACCAACCTGAAATACCGCTATAGCCTGATATACCAGAGAAGCCTGATATACCAGAGTAGCCAGAATAGCCGCTTATGCCACTAAAGCCCGAAATACCAGAGTAGCCTGAAATACCTGTAAAACCACTATAACCAGTGAAACCTGAAATACCGGAGTAGCCGCTGTAGCCTGAAATACCTGACCAACCAGAAATGCCCGAGAAACCAGAATAGCCTGATGTACCGCTAAAGCCTGAATAGCCGGAAACGCCGCTAAAGCCTGAGTACCCAGAAATACCGCTATAACCACTGATACCGGTGTAACCAGAAATACCTGTAAAACCTGAAATACCAGAATAACCAGACCAGCCACTAATACCACTAAAGCCTGAATAACCACTTACACCACTAAAACCAGAGTAACCAGAAATACCTGTAAAGCCGGAGTAACCAGAATAACCGGACCAACCGCTTATACCAGACCAACCGGAATAACCACTTATACCAGAAAAACCTTGTGCACCTTGTGCACCGTTTTGACCGGAGAAACCTGATTGACCTCTAATTGCTGTGTATACGAAGGAATTTGCCATGGTGGTGTATTATTATTAATTACTTATTGTTTTAAATGTTATTTTGAGATGTAGATTAAACTAAATTCCAAGAGTTATTATAATATATGGCGGTTACGGTTTCGTAAGGTGAGCTTATCGTATCGTACGTACTGCCATCTATTTTATCTGGTGCAGTTGCGGATATCGTAATAAGGTTTGTAGTTGTATTAGCGTTTCCTGACATATCCTTAATAGTATACGTTCTACCGCCATATCCATTTGGTAATAAAATTGTTGCTTGTCCTGAATGGTTTACACCAATATAATAATCCGAATCCGTAGCTGCATAATAATTATTTGTAACTTCTGTTGCAGGTACAGTTGTTGGTATACTGGAGTTGTCTGTATTTAATATACCACGTTCATTAACAACAACTGCCACGTTGCTTGTAATAGCGCGCATTATCGGTTTTGATACTGTTCCAAACGCGCTTGGAGATATAGAAGTTGTTGCACCTGCTAAAGTAGGCGAGAGGAATAAACAATCCCCCGGAGTCATTGGTGATACTGTATTGTCAAAAGTTATTAAACCGTTATATACAATATAGAAGCTATAACCTGTAGATGATTGAATAACACCGGTTGCTTCAGCATCTTCAGCGCTATCTGCTTGAGCAAGATACCAATTACCTGTACTATAGTCTACTCTTACCACTTGACCTGCACTAAAACTATTACTATAAGTTATATTTTGACTGGAAATGTTTACAGGTGAACCTGAGTAACCGCTAAAGCCGCTAAAACCAGAGTAACCTGAAATACCAGAGTAACCGTTTGTACCAGAAAGACCTGAGTAACCACTTATACCACTATAACCAGAAATACCGGAGTAACCATTAACACCAGAATAGCCCGAGAAGCCACTTGTACCGGAATAACCAACAGCACCGGAATAACCCGAAGTACCACTATCACCTTTTATTTGACCAACACTGGTAAAGCCGTTAATGTTACCTGGTGCCGAGGAGTTAGAGTAAACCCACAAGTTACCAGTATCTTCTGCAATGATACCATCACCTAATGTCGGTGTTGGGTCAACTGCTGAAAAAGCTGAAACTGAAGCTGTAGCAACTGAACCTACTATCTGTACTGATGTACCATTAGCACCACTATAGCCTGATTGACCGGAGTAACCAGACCAGCCTGACCACCCAGAAGCACCAGATAAACCAGCTGAAGCTGTATACTGTACAGTACCATCTGGGAATATCATTCCCCCATTGCTACTTAACTGGAATGTATAAGACCCGTTTACCAGGGATGTAGGACTACCTGCAAATAAAACTAAGTTTGCATCAGCTGTACCATTTTGATACCAGTATATATAAGGTACGCTATTAATGATAAGACGTACCTGCATTGANTGGAACCTAACTGCTGAAGGTATAGCGGCATTAGCTGCAGATAAAGCTGCTACTGCGGTTGAACCTGTATAAGGACCAGACCATGAGTCCACCGGAACCGGGTTAACCGGTTGAATACCATATACGAGTTGTAGACCTGGAGTTAAAGACATTTTAAATATTTATTATGACCATGTTACCTGGTGACGGTGGCTGGAAGAATAAGGTGTGGCATTAGCTAACGTGTAAATGTTGTATGCTGTTGAAGTACCGGCGTAGTTGTAAACGTTGCCAGCACTTAAGGTGTAAGGTACTGAAGCATTAAGAGCATCTAAGTCAATAACACCAGATACTGTATGAGGTGCAGGTAAGGCTATTGAGAACGTATCATACACATTACCTGTGCTTAATAAGAACGGACTTGCTAAGCTACCGTTGTTTAATGCAGAGAAAGGTAATGATCTAATACTACTTGAGCCTGTTGGAGCTGCTGCTTCAGGACCCCACCATATCATATTGTAGAAGTTTATCACACTACTATTTGATGTACCGGTACTGTAACTATCTGTAGCTATTACTTGATAGTATATACTTGTAGCAGCACTTACTGTAGGTACTTGGAATACTATATTGGTTGAAGATAAGTTACTTGTACCAGGCCCGATATTAGTAGAAGAGAGTAAGAATATTTGCGGACCGCTATTTACTGAGTATGTTAACTTATAAGAACTTAATGGCACGTAATTACTATTGTTGCGATTTGTAATTGTACCAGAAATGTAGCTATTGGTGTTACCTATTTCTCTTGCATATGTTGATTCTGGACCAGCTATGCTTGAAGCAACTATTGTAAATGTAGTTATAGGGGCTAAATAAGCTGCAGGTGTAATAGTTGTAATAGCACCAGCTGATAATAATGTAGTATCTGTAAAGATGTACTGGTACTGGAAGTTTTGAGAATTATAATTTGTATCAGTTAATGTATGAGTATACGAACCAGATGTAGCTGATATAGCTGCAGTACCGCTTAATAATGGGGACCAAGCACCTGAACTGTTTCTTCTCCATTGTAATAGTGCAGATAGTGCTGTTGCACCAACAGTGTTGATTGTGTAGCCGTAGTTTAATACATTTGAAATAGCAGTTTGATTGAACTGTACGGTACTTGAAGTTGTTAAGGTCGCAGCTGGTGCAATGTTTTGGGATACTGCTAACTGTATAACTTGAGCTGGTGTTAAACCTGCTGCAGGTATTATGTCGCCGTTTTTATATTGCCCGAATGTATAACCACTTGCTAAGTTTACAGACAAGTTAGTTGAGTATGTGTATTGTATACCGCTGTAACCAGAAACACCACTAAAGCCTGAATAACCAGATATACCTGTATAACCTGATATACCGCTATAACCAGATATACCGCTAAAGCCGCTGTAACCGCTTATACCGCTAAAACCGGAATAACCGCTCGTACCGCTATAACCTGAAATACCTGTAAAGCCACTATAACCTGAAAACCCAGATATACCACTAAAGCCGGAATAGCCTGATACACCAGAAAAGCCTGAAATACCGCTAAAGCCTGAAATACCAGAGAAGCCTGAGTAGCCAGAAATACCTGTGAAACCGCTATAACCAGAAATACCAGTAAAGCCTGAATAACCGCTATAGCCAGATATACCAGTAAAACCTGAATAACCAGAAATACCAGTAAAGCCGCTATAACCAGAAATACCTGAGTAACCCGATATACCACTAAAGCCGGAATAGCCTGATATACCACTATAACCACTTATACCTGTAAAGCCTGAAAAACCGCTGTAACCTGAAACACCAGAATCACCTTTTATTTGTCCGACGTTTAAAAACCCGTTAATGTTACCACCCGCATTGGAGTTAGAATAAACCCATAAATGGCCGGTATCTTCAGCAATAATACCATCTCCTAATGTAGGTGTAGGGTCTAAAGCAGTAAAGTTAGCAGATGATGCTGTAACTACTGAACCTACAATAGTAACTGAAGTACCAGGTTTACCAGAGTAACCAGAAGTACCAGAACCGCTAAAACCAGAGTAACCAGATATACCGCTAAAGCCTGAAATGCCTGAGTAGCCGCTTATACCGCTAAATCCACTATAACCACTTATACCGGTATAGCCTGATGTACCGCTAAAGCCTGAGATACCAGAATAGCCGCTATAGCCAGAGGTACCGCTAAAGCCAGAATAGCCTGATGTACCGGTAAAGCCGGAATAACCAGAATAACCGCTTATACCGCTAAAGCCGCTGTAGCCGGAAATACCTGAGTAACCAGAATAGCCTGATATACCGGAATAACCAGATTTTCCGCTATAACCAGAAAAACCACTTATACCAGATGTACCAGAATAACCAGAAGTACCGGAATAGCCTGAAGTACCACTATAGCCTATTGCACCGGAGTAGCCAGAAAAACCGCTTGTACCGCTATAACCTACAGCACCAGAAAAACCTGATATACCAGAGAAGCCTGATGTACCTGAGTAACCGGAAATACCAGAATAACCTAAACCACTGTAACCAGAATAACCCGATACTCCTGAACCACTAAAGCCTGAATAACCAGAAGTTCCTGAAATACCGGAATAACCAGAAGCACCATCGGTACCGTCTGCACCTAATGGTATGTTTGTTATAATTCTACTATAATGTGATGTACCGCCCCACCAATAAGTTACGTCTACACCACCACCTGCTGAAAGTTCAGAAGTATCAGTAGTCTGACCGTAAATGCTTACCATTATCCTGTCGCTTGTGTTTATAACAAACGGAGTATTAATATAGTATGTAGTTCTTTGGTAAGTTGGGTAAGGTGTTCTTGTTAGCGGGTCACTGGTGACCGAGAACAACATGTTTTGTCCACCACTAAGCGGTACCTGCCACACTACATATGTTAAATGAGTGTTAACGCCTGGATCCAATGCATGAGGACCAGACATTGAGTAATAACTATCAAAGTACCACGGGCCGGTATCAATTAACGAACGGTTAGGGTAACCTGAAAGAGTGATTGTATGTAATATCGGGGCCGGGTTTAGGGCTTGGTTAAAATAACCAGAATCATCAGCTGTTTCATCAGCTGTTTCTGGGTTGTTTAACAGATATACATCTCCTGGGTAATCAGAAGGTTCATTACTTGGGTATAAAACCAAACCAATAACTGATTGTCCAGAATAACCTGAAGTACCGGTACCGCTATAACCAGTATAACCAGAATAACCAGATACACCTGAACCGCTAAAGCCGGAATAACCAGATGTACCGGACTTACCTGAATAGCCTGATATACCGCTAAAGCCTGATATACCACTAAAACCGGACGTACCTACAAACTGACTTACCAAGTACCACGATGAACCGTTCCAGATATATAAGTTACCATCGGCTTGTACTACATAAGCATCGCCAACATTATTACCCGATACAGGTAAATCTCCAACTGTAGCTACACTACCTTTAAAGTTTATTGAAATACCAGAGTAACCAGAAGTACCGGACCAACCAGAGGTACCAGACCAACCTGAAGTACCGCTAAAGCCTGATATACCTTGCGGTCCCTGTTCCCCTATCTTTATATCTGAAAGTGCTATTGAATAGGTTGAATAAGTACCGTCTCCATTGTTTTGTTCTAAAAATAATAAGTCGTAAGGGTATGGGTTAACCGCATAAGGTAATTGATGCGGAAATACAATTGCAGGACTATTGTAACCAGTAGGTGGTGTAATAGCTTGTATCACGTCTGGAGGTACCTGCACAGCTGAGAGTGCAGATAACTCATTATAAAACACTATAGTAGGGTAAGACGGGACCGGCATACTATATTATTTAATTGTTAAGACTTGGAAAGCCGAGATAAGTGTCAGGCATATTTTGTATACCTAATGCGCTTGCATTTTGAGTTGTTAGTTTTCCACCATACAAATCAACCAATGTTGTATTGCTTTCATAAGATCCATAAACCCCTGTATCTGGGTTACCAACTTTCGGGTTGTAACCACTGTAACTGAGATATCCAGAAAGTGGTGCGTTGTGGTTAGCAGTATAATTGTACACGTTGTTTCTTGTAAAGTTGTCAACATTACCTGGGTAAGCTTTATCTTCTATTACTCTTACATTAGTACCAGGATCTCCAGTATTAAGTGGTACAAACCCATCAGACTTGTTATCAAATATTTGATCGCTAAGATTTTCGCGTGGAGCTTGCGGTTCGTAAGTATAATCATAACGCTTACCTTTTACCGTCCATATATAATGACCTAATAACTGGTTACGATCTCCACCTTGTTGATCTACACGCTCGGTTATTTCAAATATCTGACCCGATCTTCCATTGGGTCTTGTTATACCATATTCAGATAACTCTATAACATCACCTGCTTTAGGTTCGTAAAAATAGTTAACCGTTACACTGCTCAATGGAGAATTTTGTAAAGTTTGTGTAAACGTTTGAATAGCAATGACTGCAGTAATATCAGCATCTCCTTGCAAGCCAAACTTACTCAATATAATACTATCATTATTAAGAGTAACGCACATTACCATTGGCACCGGTGGTAAGAAACCGGCTAAAGGTTGCTCACCATAAAAGAAATCCTGTCCAGATAAAGTAAATGCATTAATATAATAGTTAACCTGTTGTCCGTATTGAGATATTTGTTCTGACCACCAGCTATTAAAAAGTTGGATTTGATACAAGTTATTGTTAACATCTAAATAACGGATAGGCCCAATAGCGCATTCTTGTGTTCCTGGGGTAACAGTTCCTACCGGATCCGTTACACCTGGTGCAATATATGGACCGGTATCTATACAATACTGAGCAATTGACATAAAAATATTTACAAAAGTAATAGATTTAATCAGCGTTATACTAAATAATATTATAATGAGCAAAATAAAGAACTTATCCGACCTTGGAAGCCTATATAGTGAAGTTGTTGAGGCAGCTTCAAAAAGGCCTTTAATTGAGGGTGGAAATAAACAGCCTGATATTTTAAATACAGATGCATCCATGTACCTTCCTGAGTCAAAAGAATGGCATGCTAAGGGTGAAGAACCTAAAGCAGGAGAAGGTTTTGGTAAGAAAGAAGAAAAGCTTGCCAAAGGAACAGGCCCTGAAGCAGCAGGTGGTTTTAAGAAGAACGAAGCTAAGGATAAGCAAGATGCTGTTGAGGAAACAGATATGGAGAAAGAAGAAACAGAAGCAGCTAAGAAGAATGAAGAAAAAGAAAAAGTTGAAGAAAATGTAGATTCTGCTTTCAAAACTCCTAAATATAAGAAACAAACTTTTACTATGCCTAAATCAAAATTCCAACAAATATACGAGGACGCAATGCAAAAAGGTCCTTTTGTTAACGAAGAAGAAATGACTCCTATTGAGCCAGCAGCTGATGATACAGCTGAAATCGGTGCTGAACCAGAAATGGGCGGCGAAGAAGAAGCATGCTGCACTCATGAAGAAGCAATTGAAATGGTTGAAAAACTTTTAAAGTTCCTTAAAAAGGACACAGCTTATGACAAAGAACACGGTGATTTAGGTGACGAAGACCAAGCTTTCACAGGTGGCGGTGAAGAAGAAACAGCTCCAATGGAAGAAGCAGTAGAAGCTGAAGATCTTGGACACCCAGGACCTGGTCATGGTGCTAAATCAGAAGAACTTAAAGACGGCCACAAAATCCATAAAGTCGGTTCACTAAAAGCAAAGGGAAAAGCTTCCTTTGAAGGTGGTCCTGCTGGACAAGATGGCGCTGTTAAAAAGCAATCAGATTCTGCACACCTTAAAGACGGTCACAAGATTCACACAGCTGGTGACTTAAAGGTTGACAAGGGTCAAAGCAACGCTTTTGAGCAATAAAACTTAGGCATAGACACTTCAAAAGCCCTTAGCAATAAGGGCTTTTTTTATGGACGTTGATAAGGGTTATTAGACGGAAAACGAAAACGATTGTCTACCATACCTGCAGCTGGGCTACCATGAGGTAGTCTCCAACCTTGAGCAAATAGTTCGTTTAATTCAGCCTGTTTTTCCATAGGGCCGGTTTCTAATGCTCTGAGTTGTGGATCGTTAAATGCACTTTTGTTCATTTGACCAGGCATTAGCACAGGGTTCTTTGGTGTAAAATTATCAAGCGAGTTACCACTTCTGTTATATATTTCAGAAGGTTTCGGGAAGCTTACTACAAATGGGTCCCAGTTATTTGGTAACATCTTTAACGGTTTACCATTAGCGTCTTGTTGGGTTACTTCATAGAACTGCTCTACAACTTTAGGGTCTAATATAAACATAGACCATATTAAAGCTTCTACTCTATCATCCAAGTACTTGTCTGATTGTTTTTTCCATACACCATTATCCTGACGTATATAAGTTTTAAACTCTTCAATAGTCTGTTTATCATATATCTTAACACAACGTAATACATTCATCCAGTACCTAAAGTTAGCCATTGAGTTGAACTTACTATTGGTATGAGAGTAAACACCTAATCGGTTATCTTTTTCTACTTTATCAGTGAAGGAACCCATACTTGGAGTGTACTTCACTATATTAGGATATTGATGGGTATTAACTAAAGCATCTACAACCTGTGCACCGCAATTATTGCGTTCTACTAATAGCGGCGGGTTGCCCCACTGACCGGCTATTTCTACGAGCTTCCCAGTAAAATTGTACGGGTCTAATTTGTTGTTAGCGTATGTAGCTACTTGTTCTATGTTAGTTAAATCTGTAACGTCCACTACTTGAATAACTGAATTAGCTCTACCAATACCCTCCCCAACGTCAACCCCTATACTATAGAAATGACCATCCATATGGTCTTTGTATATTTTAAAGTTTCTATCGTCATCTTCAAACACCGGTTCTGGAGCATTTGCAGTTAATTCATCTAATTGATCTTTATCAAATAAATTTTCACCAGCAGCTCTAAATTCATTACCGTATTCTTGATTAAATGCTTCCACCGAACCTAATGCCCTGGCAGTCATTTCTTTCCATTGTTCATCTCTACCGGGTACCTCCCACCAGTCTACCCTCTCACTGTGCCAACCGTTTTTGTTTGCTACAGCATCATTATATGTATTAAAGAAAAGATTACCTACACCATTAGGTGTTGATAACATAAAAATTTTAGACTTTTTAGACGAGGAAATAACTGGAAATACAGATTCCCAAAAGTCGTCCATAAACTCAGGCGGAATAAATGCAGCTTCGTCAATTAAAAGACAATTGATAGATTCACCTCTGGCAGCATCAGATGTGGTGGTACTAATGCCAATAGAGCTACCATTAGCCAGTACTAAACCTGTTTTAGCGTACTCTATTACACCAGGCTTCATATAATTAGGTAACATTTCATATGCTAACCTAATACGTTTAAAAATGTTAATAGCTGTACCTTCTTTATTAGCAATTAGTAGTACTCTATAGTCATCTTGAAAACAGACCATCCACAATGCAAATATAGTTAAGATGGTTGT
>TBL_comb48_EPIDRAFT_1003118_pt1 | contig 11189 bp, 13 predicted proteins | sample TroBogEpilimnion_37_FD_10681 | JGI IMG/M metagenome (IMG submission 10681)
AGAGTCCAGATTTGCATCCAGTCACCGTATTGACGATCAATGCGTTGACCACCGATTTCAATTTCAACTTGTTTGATGAGACGGTGACCAATGTAGTTGAGCCAACGGAAACCATCGTTGCTTGTTAAAGAAATGGCTGGTAAAACAACTTGGATGTATGTCTTGTACATTAAATCGGCATTACGGTTAATGACTGCAGTTACACGCTTGTTGAAGTCGGCTTGACCGTTAAAGGTAACTTCAATGGATTCAACTGCAAAGTTGGTGTGTCTCTTGTAGAGAATCTTCCAGAAAGTAATTTGTGGGTTACCCGAGATATAGATATCTTGAGCACCGTAAGAAACCAATTGCATCAAACCTCCTCCCATTTTGTGTTTATGCTCTACAGCAAGAAAAAATATTTTATAGATAAATGAACGTTTGGTTGTGGCCGACGGCGAACGCCATCCTTAATACTTTTCTGCGCTCAATTGTGCTCATTTTATTTATGATATTTGGTTTAGGTCAGCCAATATATAATGCTTACTGGGGAGCTGTAATACATGATGCTATTTCTTTATTGCTCATACGAGACCTCGTTTAAGGTATCAAAAAGAGCAACTTTAGTGTTTACTTAATGCGTGGACGTACATTGTCAAGTAAGAAGTCGCAAGAGCTGCTACACCTCCACCAATAACTAATCCTAAAACCCAAGCCTTCATAACTTTTTCTTTGTTTTGGTCGTGAATATTAGAAATTTCATGGTCATGTTCATCCCAAATACGTTCTTTTTCTTCTAAAATTACTTCTCTGATCTTTCTCATAAAAGGTTGTTCTGCGAACATTTTATTATTACATACACTCAACTATGTAAACGTTTTCCACGAGTTTTTCTATGTTTTTGTTTACGTGCTTTTCTTGTTCGTTTTCTTCCACTTGTAAATATACGTCTAGATTGATTATTTGCAAGATAGTTAAGTATCGATACAAGTTTAGTTTCGTAAGCGTTTCTTTGAAACGCTGGAACAAGACTTAGAAGTTTGGTTGCAAAGTTTTTCATAACTGTTTTCAATTCATTAAAGCTATACAAGATATCTATTTTTGCATTAAACGCTTTCATCAGAATTGTGCCTTCTAGAATTTTTTCAGGAGGAATTACGTGGATGTATCCATCTTTAATGTTTCTGACAAAATTTTTGAAAAATGATACACCAACAGGATAAGTGTTTCCTAATCTTTCAATTTTGTCAATATAAGCATCAATAGTTTCGTTTAATGTACTTACACCAACAGGATGAACAGGAACTTCTGGAAATACCAATGCCATTATTTTTACCGAAGTTATTTTCCAGTAGATCCAAAGCCACCACCTTCACGATTATCTGGTGCTTTTGGTAATTGGTCTATTGAATCTACGACATACACATTATTGAAAGGTAACCAATTATGCTGAACGATTTGAAATAAACGACGATATTTTCGGATAGGATAAGATTTCAAGTTGGTATCCAAGCAATCAACTCTCGCAATCAATTCACCACGGTATCCTGCGTCAGCCAATCCAACTTGATTAGACATACGCAAAGGTGTCAAAGAAGTAGACGAACGAGCAAGCAATAAATATGGAGCAGGATTGCCTAACACATCTACTGCAGCAGCTACAATACCGGTTTTCAATTTTACACCTAAATGTTTAGGAAGACAGTATTCTTCGGAACATTTAGTTTCACATTCGCATTCAATGAAATTGAGTGTCGTTTCAGGACATAATAAATCTACACCTGAATCTGTTGGACGACGAATTTCAACGTGTTCACGAACTTCTTTGCGATGGTCTGGATCAATCACGTACAAATATAAACTCATTTAGTATAGTTAGTTTCGTTCTATTAAAGTGGCATTTACAATTTTTTGAAAAACTTCTTTGAAAAAACAAGTGCTTGTTTAGGGTTCATTGGATCTTTGAGCGAGGTTAGTCTTTGGATCAAAATCCGGTATTTTATGTAATCTAGTTTATGTTCAATAATTCCATACAATATAGTCATTCCTAATGCAAATACGTCAAAACTGTCTTTATATTTATTCATTAACGTAGTTCGATTAGATGTTTCAACTAAAGCAGTATCCAGTTCATCTAGTATGTTTTTGTAAGTATCTGCAAATTCAGGATGAGACCGAACTTCCTGTTTGATTTTAGAAGCAAAGTATCTCTTAGCTAAACTAGAATACCCTCCGTAAATATACCATTTCATTGGACTTGTAGTTGCTGAATTTCCTGCAATGAGTTCATTTTTAGGTCCTGCTTTTCCCCAGTCTATGAATTTATAAGTTCCATTACAAAACACAATATTGTCCAACTTAATATCGTTATGGTTTCCATCATACTTCTCCAAACTCTTCAATAAATCTAACGTGAACTTTTCAACATCAAAATCGTAACGGGGATTACATTTTTCGTTGAATATAACGTGATAAGTATTGGATGCAGTAGTGATCACTGCGCCGATCATTCCATCCAATCCTGCTAAAGTCAAATAACGCTTAGAAGATATTTTTCCGTAATCTTTAAGAACTTTCAAGTTCTCTTTGATTTCGTATAAAAAGTTGGTTCTCGTTGATCTTAACGGAAAAATCCTGATGGTTTAAAGACTTTGGAAATAGAATCATGAGACTCTGCTATTTTTTCTTTGAAGTCTTCTATAAATTTTGGATCTACAACTTTCTCCGTGTTTCCGTCTAACTTGAAAATTTCTATTTGTGTAATTGTTTCCTTATCTAGAGTTTTACACAAAGAAGGTCCTGAAACGGCGCATCCTGTATCGTAAGCAATGCCTTGAACTCCTTCACCTATTTTTTCTCCTCCGACTTTATGTTTATTTCTTCTTGTTTTCCCCATTACTTTATTGATACATTTTACAGCCGTTGTATCGTATCGCTTATTGGAATCACAGCTATTACAGCTGCACATAAAGCAATCATTTGTATTATAATGTTCATACCTGTTTCATGTAAAGGAACTCGCCCTGCTGCATAAAATATCAGTGCACCTAAAGGATTGAAATGACCAGTAGTCACGTCTTCTCCAATAGTGTAGACTGCATAGTAAACTATTGCCATAATGAACGGATTGGCATTTGTTACCAGTAAACAAACAACAATCACAAGAGTTCCTAAAAATTCAACAATATACTGCTTCATTGTATTAATTCAAGAATCTACATCTACAACAGTAGCGCCAAGTAAGTCTATTCAAACACCATTCGTGGAACTATATGCATGGCTTCAAGTTCTTGAGATAACAATTTTACAGCATACGGAATAGTTTTCATTTCAAAGTGCGTGTTCACTCCACATGATCCGCAATGATAAACGTTCTCATCAGGATTTACTACAGCCGAAGTTCCGCATTTTGTACAATATCCACTCTTGAACGGATCTGAAACGTCCATCAAACGTTCTTTTGTGAACATCGCAATGCCATGAGACAACATACAATCACGTTCCATTTCACCTACACGTAATCCACCATCTCTGCTTCTTCCTTCACAAGGTTGACGTGTGAGAGACACAATTGGACCACGAGCACGAGAATGTTTCTTGTCGATAACCATGTGTTTCAAACGTTGGTAGAATGTGGGTCCCATGAATATTTCGGCTTCCATCATTTCACCAGTTTGGCCGTTGTACATTAGTTCGTTGCCGTAAGGATGCATCCCCAAAGCAAGTAAATGTTCACGTAAAGTTCCAATTTTTAGATGAGAATAAGGAGTTCCGTCGCCCAAAGTTCCTCGTTCTGCACATACTTTACCGTACATTGTTTCCATCAGTTGGGCAATGGTCATACGTGAAGGAACAGCATGCGGGTTCATGATAATATCAGGTCGCATTCCGCTGGCAGCAGTATAAGGCATATCTTCTTCGTTCAAAATGATCCCGCAAGTTCCTTTTTGTCCGTGTCGTGAACTGACTTTATCTCCAATTTCAGGGACACGTTCAGATACGACTCGGACTTTTACGAAAGGATACCCGTCAGAATTCTTTTCGTTCCAAACTCCGTCTACTCTGCACGTTTCGGAGTTGCGATGGACAGTTGAAGAATCGCGGAAAGTGTATCCGTTAGGATCAGATTTCAAGCTGGTGACTTTTCCGATGACTACATCGTTCTCTCCGATATACGAATTCATAATTGGAACGCCGTTGTCTTGGATTGCATGGTAAGATGAAGTCTTGAATCCTCGGGTATTTTCGCGTCGTGGTTTAGCGAACTTTTCTTCCTTGCCTGAAGACACGTTACGATGTTCTTCGTCCTTGTAAATCGTGTAATACAGAGTTCTGAACATACCGCGATCAATAGATCCGCGATTCATGATAACTGAATCTTCCTGGTTGTATCCCGAGTAAATTCCAATAGCTACCATGATATTATCTCCGCAAGGCATGTCCTGAGATTTCAGGATGTTCATCATACGTGTTTCTACGAATGGACGCATAGGAGAACACAAAATGTATCCGTTCTTGTCCAAACGTTTGGCGTAGTTACGAGCAAAGATACCCATAGATTGTTTGCCCATAGCAGATTGGTAAGTGTTGCGTGGCGATTGATTGTGATCAGAGAACGGAATACTTGAAGCCATATGTCCTAAAATCAACGTAGGATGAATTTCACAGTGTGTGTGTTCTTTCTTGATTTCCGAAGGATACATAGCTATGCGTATAGTTTCAGTTTCGGCAGGATCAATATACTCGATACATGATCTCACCCAATCGTTCCATTCTAAATCAGGACCGGAAGGGTATTTTGCAATAGATTCATTTTCAATACGAAACAAAGGTCTCACGAATCGTCCACCATCAGTTTCAATATTCAGAATGTTCTGGTAAATGTTCCATGACACGCCAGATTGTGGATGAATCTTGAATGTTCGTTTAGCTTCACGTAATGCAGTGTATAATGTGCTAGGATCTTTAACAAATCCTACAATCACACCATTCAAAATCACCATAACACCTTCGTAATTTGTTTTTGTGTTTGTGACCCATTGAATACCTTTTTGGTTCTCTAAGAATGTCATCACAATAGCTGAAGGCGAATGTTGGGTGACAGAAGAAAGCATGGACATGGATTTCACGATACCTACGGAATGACCTTCTGGAGTTTCTACAGGACAAACGTATCCCCAAGATGTTCCGTGTAATTTACGTGGCGCAAGTAACTTCCCTGATTTTTCAACGGGAGTTTGAATGCGTCTTACGTGACTGATTGTGGCCGCATAAGAAAGACGATTCAATACTTGAGAAACACCCATTTTCGTAGCAGTAGAAACTGTAGACGTTCCCAACCCTTGCACTGTGAAGTTACCTGTAGCCAACGCTTGTTTCAACTTTCCTTCGATGGTAGATACTTTCAGGATCTTGTATAGATTGTTCACGTTCAAGACTTCCAATGGTCTTGGCGTTTCGCGTTTCTTCCATGTATCGTTATTCACTTCATGAACGAACTTTGAACGAATATCTTTACACACTTTCTGGAACAATTGACGAAACAAATGAGTTAATAATGCACCAGTCGTAACGACACGTTTATTAGGATACGCATCACGATCGTCAATTTTTAAGACTCCCATTTTAGTCAACAGAAGTTTACGTACCATCCAGCCAGTTAAGAGAACCTTTCTTGCTTCAAGGACTGAATGAGACGACTTGTCGCCTCCAAACTTCACGTGAGGCAAGTATTCGGTATCCAGCAACGAACGGACATACGCTTTCTTGTCTTCCTGTGTTGTTCCGTATTGTAAATGATGACTCAAGTACTCAATTGCGTCTTCGCGAGTATACACTTTGATTTCCGAACATTCGTAAAACGAAGCAGCCAGCATATCAATTTTTTGGTCGTCCAATTCTGATCCCCAAATAATTCTTGCGATTTCGTAGTCTGTTTCCACGCCTAAAGCTCGAAACATAACGCCTAAAGGAAGATCTTCGTGAAATCGGGGAACGCACATAGTTAAAGGGTACCCTAATCCGTTGAACTTAGCAGATACGCGAACTTCTAATTTTTTAGGAGGAGTTGTGAACGATTCATGTAAGGATTTCATTTCAGCTGAATAAGTGTACTTTGAAGCCGTTTTCTTGTTATAGAAAAGCATGATCTGATTATCTGCGACTTTCTCTTGACTCAAAATAGTTCGTTCAGATCCGTGGATAAGAAAGTACCCAAATGGATCATAAGGACATTCTCCGATTTCTTCTTTTGATAAAGGGTAATCTTTCATGATACATAAAGACGAACCAAGCATAACTGGAATCTTGCCTAAAGATACGCCTTCAAACACTTTCACTTCTTCTTCCATTTCAACGAATGTCGGAGCCTTGTAAGTTCTTGCTGTGAACCGGATATCCGAGAACATCTGGGCCGCATACGTAAAGTTACGTGTTCGGGCGTCTTGAGGAAACATTGGTTTAATGCGTCCCGTGGCTTCTTGAATACGTGGTTTCGTGTAAGTAATGTTTTCAAACGATAAACGAAACTCAAATTTGTACTTCTTCGTAGCTTCATCTTGTTCGTGCCATACAACGATTGGCGCTGTAGAGCAGACAATCAAAGGAATCTTGTTACGAATGAAGTCTTCAAAAGACTCAATTTGATGTTCTACCAACTTTTCTACTCCGTTTTTAAAATATGTTGAAATTGCTTCCCACTCCATGGTAATTTATTTAAAGCTTGTTCGCCCTAAATCTATTTATCCGTTTTTTAATAAGAGACAAGATGTCGGACAAAATCACAATCACAAAAGTTGACGATTCTGTTCCAAAAACCAGTTGAAACAAAAGATCCAGACCCAGCCAAACCTTCTTTATTCAAGCCTTTAGGTCGTATTATAGGCGCTGCACGTAAACACAAATCCATGAAAACGTTCCCTAAAGGCGTTTTGAAAAAGACACTCAAACTCAAACCTGTAGCTGACCCTGCCAAGCCTCCTCCATTGAAAAAGTTCATGCGTAGACACACGATTCGGTTGTTTACGGACAAAGGTGAAAACCAACGCAGAAAGACGATCAAGCGCAAAGTCAGAAAAATGACAGACAAGCAAGTAGACGATCTTGTGAAAAAACACGGATTATTGAAAAACGAGTCAACTCCTCCTCGTATAAAGCGCGAAATGTTGAGTGGCGCAATGTTGGCCGGATTCATTTCCTCAGACTAAACAATGACGAACGTTTGGGGTCCGTTAGCGTGGATGACTTTACACAGTATAAGTCTGAATTATCCAGACAACCCAACAAAAGAAGATAAGGAGATTTTGGGTAGATTTATGACTTATTACGCAGATACTATATCGTGTCCTTCTTGTAAGAATCATTTTGCGATAATGTTCGAGTCGTATAAGTCAAGAAACCCAGATTGGTTGAGTAGCAGGTACAAGTTCTTTTTGTGCGTGGTTCGCATGCATAATACCGTCAACAAAAGGCTCGATAAACCTGTTATAGAAACAGTAGCAAACTGTCTAGAACTAATTAAGAACAATACACAGGTAAATACAGGCGCATACTATCGCCAACAATATTTATTATACTTACTCAACAACTGGACTCGTGAAATATCTCCAGAAAGTTTCATGATGAGTAGATCAGTTCGTGAAATGATGAAAATAGATTCACAATATTGGAGTTTAAGAGACAATTCTCAACAAGTATTTTTTCCTGAAGCTGATATTGTAACACCTATTGACTCAACAAAAGGACCTCGTGGAATTCCTTTAACTGGTTTGAATCCTTCAGGTGCGCCAATCAACGTAGGTTTCAAAATTAGAGGGGGGAGACTTTCGTTAGGTGGTCGCTAGGATTCCAAGGCAATGAAATTCGGGGTTTGACTTCCCATCCGTGTCTTTTTAACCATGGATGCCTGTCGTCTTCGTTATGAAACTCGTCTTCGTATTTCACTTTGCGTCTCATTTTCTTCAGTGCCAAGCTTGGCATAATGAAATGTAACTGGTCGGCAATTGTAAAGTTCAATTTTTCTTTATCCACTTTGGTTTCAGCGTATTTCACAATATCTGAAACGAGAGGTGCGTCGGCGTAAGGATACACCCAAGTCCAGTTTATTGGGGCGCTGTGTTTGAAATAATGTTCGGTCCAATGAAAGGTTTTCCAGTAAGATTCAACCACCGGTTTCATATCACGAACTCCGTCCAAAACATGTAATCCATACTTCTTTGAGAACATAGACTGCTCTTTTCCCAGAACTCCTTTTTCAATAGGAACTTTTCTTAGTCCAATACGTTCTTTCAGAACTTCTATTTCTTTTGAAGCACAAAACTCCAAAAACTTATGTCTTCCGATGGAGGTGGTTAAGTCGGGACATCCTGCGTCCGTATAAAAATGAAGAGCTCGATTGTACCCGTCTTCTCTCAGCGAGAACATACCTAAATTAGGCATGAAATCGTTACCGAAACACATAATTGAAAGCGCCATATACTGCTCGATAGGCAGAGGTAACTGAACCGACAACGCCCAAACGTCCAAAGTCGCAAACTCAGCGTGTTTCAAGGCAGGATCATCAAATTCTGCGCTTTCTCTTAATAAGTGCATTTTACCACGAGAGGAAAGCTCACGATGTTGTAAACAGATAAGGATCAAATCAGCGTCCAGTCCGTATATACAAACACTTTTACGTTGGGGTTCAGGAATGCCTTGAATAACTGTAATTAATTTATGTTCTCCTTCTCCTGGTGACGAAGTTTTACTTAACGTGAAATGTGGAAACTTAGAGGCCAACGCAATTTCAAGGTCTCGCATGTAAGGCGTATCTGGCGAAATCATGTTTCTGTCGAACCCTTCTGCTTCTTTCATACGCATACGACGGTATCGTTGTTGAACTATTTTTGCATAAGGAACCAAACCGTCCATCGCAATAATCACATGTTTGGCTTTACACACATTTTCAAGCAGGTATTCTAGTGCGTCAAGAACTGATTTTATCGTGTCTGATTCTTTCAAGTACCGATGGATCAAACAATTAAAATCAATAGCCAGAACATCTACTTCTAAAGGAATTCCTCGTTTGATTGTGTTTACAATCCCACGATGAGACTTAATTAAGCTTGCAAAATAAAAAGGAATACCCATTGTATTACTTCGCGCGATATATGTAAGCACAATTTTAGTATATTTTTAATAAATGTGGTGGTGGGCTGTTCTTGGCGCAATCGTTCTTGCTGTTTTATACGGATACTCTATCCAGTCCCAAATCAAGGTCGCAAAACCCGGATGTTCTTCTTGTCCTAAGAAACAGAATGAAGACCCGTCGTCAGCGTAAATTGAAAATTAAGTTATGCGAAAAATGTTCGCCGGACGTAGGAGACTGCCCTTACTGCTCTCCTAAGAAACGTAAGCGATCAACGGCGAATACCAAACGCAGGTTTTAATACGGTTGGAATCTTAGGAAGAAGATCAACTACTGGAGGAGGTGGAGTATCTTCTACTTGAGGCAATTCAACTTTTGTTTCAATTGGAGGAGTGTCCTGTGTCACAGCTACGTTGCCGTCTAAATTTATGCCGGTATTACTTGCGATCGCATCTGTAATCGCTTTCTTTGGATCTTTGACGATATTTACTAATTTTCTTATTGATCCAATAGGATCGTTTCTGAAACTGTTAAGTAAGTTTTGGGGCATGAATCTTGACAATGTTCCTTGAGGTAAGAACTGAGCTAAGTAAACTCCAAAGAATGCGCCCATCAGTCCAACAGATGCACCGGCTAATCCGACTATTGTACCCATAGAACTATTGTTCTCAATAATTACCAAACCTGTAGCGTTAACGGAAGAACTTACAGTTGGACTAGTTGTAGGATACGCAGTCACGATAAACATAGGCGTGGAAGTAGAAGAAAAGCTGTCCATTTGTTTTAACAAAGAACTTATACTAGGAGTAATGGAAGGGTTGGAAGATATGCTCGTTGATCCTGAATTAGACCGCGACTGGCTTATGGATTTACTTACAGAAACAGACGCACGAATGGAAGAAGATGCGCTAGAAGAAGGTGATCCAATGGATGTCACAGAAGACGAAAAACTGATTGTGGTTGAAATAGAGGAAGATCCGCTATAAGAAGAAGAGCACAAAATGGAGTTTGATGATGAAAGACTTATAGAATTACTTAAACTTCCCGAATTCGTTAGAGTTGTAGTTGACGACATGCTAGGAAAACTCGAAATAGATGAAGATAAACTGTTTGAGATTGTTGCCGAAAGAGTAGCATACAGGGACAGACTTGGACTTGGTGTGCTAGACAAAGTAACACATCCTGTAAATGATCCAGTAGAAGTAGCACTAGACGAGGCAATACTAGATCTGCTGGGAGACAAAGAAACGCCAACTGATGAAGAAGGAGAATTTGAGTCGGGAACGTTTACGGATATACCAAGAAACGACGAGGGAACACAATAAGCAGGAGGAGTTGAAACGTTGGCACAAGGCAGAGCATAGACACCTAATTGAATAGTGTTTCCATCAGATGCTTGGGTTCCCAGTAAATAAAACGATAACTTGTATAACGTGTTTTGGTTCACCGAAATTCCCTGGTAAATTCCGTCAAACGTTCCTACGGCACCGTCGTACCATTGACCTGTAGACCAAGTTCCCGCAGCTTGAGGCGCTTGACCTGATTGGTACCAAAGTTGGTAACCGGTAGGAACACTCGCAGTTGCTCCGTTGACCACGACGGGTCCGCCTTGAGACAAGTTGGCGTTCTGTAGAAGTTGGGTAGGATCATAAGGAACCGAAGCTGTGACGCTCGGATTTTTGAATGTCCAGTATCCTGGATCTTGACGGAACGTGAACCCTACAAGCCACGAACCGGTAGAAGACGCATTGAAGTAGTAGCTTTCAAAGGCTTCAACGTTAGCTGTAGGGTAACTTACGGACGCCAGGTAGCAGGGAGGAAGGACTCCCATGGGAGACAGAGACACGTTTCCATCAGAGCACGATCCTGAAACTAAACTAAATAAAAATGGCAGAATGAACGCGCGCATTTGTATTTAGAGAATAATCGGCGCGTATTACAAAATGTCCGATGTTCCTATTGAATCCCCTCCTGTCATCGCAGAACCTGTAGTAGAAACTCCAGCCGTAGTCGAAACTCCAGTTGTAGTAGAACCAGTAGCAGAAGTTCCTGCTCCTTTGACTTTAAAAGATGTTGAATTGGCCGT
>TBL_comb48_EPIDRAFT_1003123_pt1 | contig 11175 bp, 9 predicted proteins | sample TroBogEpilimnion_37_FD_10681 | JGI IMG/M metagenome (IMG submission 10681)
CTTATGAATATGCTGTAACACCTTGGACAGATCTTGAGCGTTTAGCCGCTGAAAAAACTACCTTAGGCTTATTTTTAACAGGGCATCCTATCGATGCCTATGAAGCTGAATTGAAACATTATACGCACGGCAAAATAGCCGCTTTAAAAGTAGGGCGTGGCAGTGTAGAAGCGCGAGTCGCCGGTTTGATCGTAGATGTTCGCACTCGACAAAATAAAAAAGGCGGTACCATGGGTTTTGCCACTTTAGATGACAATAGTGGTCGACTTGAATGTGCTTTATTTGGTGATGTTTATGAAACTTATCGGAGTCTATTGTCAAAAGACAGTGTATTAATTGCTGAAGGTGGTTTAGCTATCGATAATTTTTCTGGTAATTTACGTTTAACTGTAGAAAAACTCTACGATATCGACCAAGCAAGAGAACAGTTTGCAAGAGGGCTACAGATAACTTGGGAGCTATCCAAATCAATTAACAATTTAACTGAACAATTAGCTGAAGTTTTAACACCCTTTAAAAAAGGTGGTTGTCCAGTTAGTATTGCCTATAGGTCTGATCAAGCGAGGGCGGTTGTGCAATTAGGTGATGAATGGCGCGTACATCCAACCGATGGACTTTTAGTAAGATTAAAAGCACTGCTGGGTACTGATGCTGTAGAGATTCGATACCGATAGTAGAAATGCTTTCCGTAGGGTGTAAGCGATAGCCGTATTGCACCGTAGTTGGCTATCATAATGTGTTTATGCGATAGAGACTGTGAAAGTATTCTTTTTATTACCCCTCTTTAGCAAAGAGGGGTTAGGGGAGATTTGATCTATTAAAAAATTATTATTAAATATCAATAACCTATGGCTTAATAAAATCCCCCTCGATCCCCCTTTTACAAAGGGGGAAGCTAAAGTCATAATACTTTCACAGTCTCGATAGATTATTCCGTATGCTTGCCGGAAACGCTTTACTCGCTTAGGCTCGAAAAGCCTTATTTCGGCTAGCTAGGCTACTACCTAGTGCGACGTAACTACTTATTATCTGTGAATAGTGTGATACCATTTTCATTGTCTTAGCTCGACTAAGGCAGTAATAATAAATCAAATTATAATAAAAATAGGACAATACAATGACATTAAAACTTATTATGGCGACTGGTCTTGTGACATTAGCGTTATTAGCAGGTTGTAATAAAGCCGAAGAAGCTTCAGAAGTAAAATCAGCAACGACTGAGCAAACACCTGCTCCTGCGGCTGAATCTGCACCGGTAACTGAATCTACTCCAGCAACGGAAGCGGCGCCGGCACCAGCAACAGCAACTGAAGTTGCACCTGCAGCTAAGTAATAAATAAGTTCTAACAATAAACGAATTAGCTGTTGCCAAACAAACAGTAGTGAACTAAGAAGTAATTTATCATTCACTGCTGGCTAATTTAGGTTGGGTTGTATTTATTTGCAACCCAACTTTATCTAAAAACCAGTTTACGATATGCGATCTATCGTACTGCCTTATTCTATATCTCCATTGGCACTGTGTTGCCACCTCATGAGTACAAAAAAGCCATAAAATAGATGCACAAGTTCTCGCTGAGTTAATTGTTATTAATGAAGAGTGATTATAGTCTCCCATCAACTTCCCCTCATAAGTGTCGTTATCTACACAAATAATTAAAATCCCTACCATCCAAGAGCGATAACATTGTGGTGAGGGTCGTAGGGGCGTATTGCATACGCCCTTTTAAATAAGCATCTTTAAGATAGAACTTTAGATTTATAGGCGTATGCAATACGCCCCAACGGTTTTTTATTGCTAATCCGATAGTAAATTTCGTAGAAATGTATATGCAGGAGGGCCTGTGAGGCGATAGCAGAAAGCCTTTGCTAAGCACAAGTGCTTTATGATGTAGGTTTTTAAAGAAAGATGCTGCACTTTGTTAAGCATTGAGTGCAAGGGCTGGGGTGGTTTGATGGGTTTCGGCTATTGAGATTGTGAAAGTATTCTTTTTATTCCCCTCTTTAGCAAAGAGGGGTTAGGGGAGATTTGATCTATTAAAAAATTATATTAAATATCAATAACCTATAACTTAATAAAATCCCCCTCGATCCCCCTTTTACAAAGGGGGAAGCTAAAGTCATAATACTTTCACAGTCTCTATTGCCTCTACCCATCTTACACTTAAGCTATGACTAAAATAATAAATTAAAACTCTTCCCAATCATCATGAGATGAACTTGAGCTAGAACTACTAGTGCTAACGCTTGGTTTCATTTTGACAGAAGGCGATGGTTTTCTCATCATAGAATTCATGGTGGGTTTATGTAAAACTTGAGTCGTTTTAATAGCGGCAAGCATTTCTGATGATAATTTAATAGCACCTACTGAATGATTTAAAGATTGAGCTTGTTCATCAAGTGCATTAGCTGCTGCGGCTGATTCTTCAACCAAAGAAGCGTTTTGCTGAGTAACTTCATCCATTTGAGTAATAGCTAGGTTAACTTGGTCGATACCTGAGCTTTGTTCAACAGAAGCCGCACTGATTTCATCCATAATTTCAGAAACTCTATGGACTGAAGAGACGATTTCATCCATCGTAGAGCCTGCTTCAGTTACCAGTTTTGACCCCATATCAACTTTAACCACCGAATCAGAAATTAATTGTTTAATTTCTTTAGCAGCGGCGGCACTTTTTTGTGCCAAGATACGAACTTCACCCGCTACAACCGCAAAACCACGACCTTGACCACCGGCTCTAGCCGCTTCTACTGCAGCATTTAAGGCTAAGATATTGGTTTGGAAGGCGATGCCATCAATCACGCTGATAATATCCACAATTTTTCTTGAAGATTCATTAATAGATGACATGGTTTGTACCACGTTTTTAACAACTTGGCCGCCTTTTTCAGCAATGCTAGTTGCGGCAACAGCCATTTGATTAGCTTGCTTTGCATTATCAGCATTGGTTTTAACAGTTACGGCTAATTCTTCCATACTCGCAGCAGTTTCTTCTAGGGAAGCTGCTTGTTCTTCAGTGCGTTGAGAAAGATCAGTATTACCTTCTGCCATTTCTCTGGCTGCAGTATTAATAGATTCTGAAGCAACTCTGATTTGGACAATCATGTCTTGCAAGGTATCTATAGCATTATTAGCCGAGTGAGATAAGCGTGTAAAGGCACCTGCATCATTGCCGTCATCAGCAATTTTTTGGGTTAAATCGCCGGCTTCAATGCTAGAAAAGACTCTAATAATTTCTTTAATCCATGCATCGAAGATTTCGATAATATTGTTAATGCCACGTCCAGCTTGTTTGTAAAAGTCTACTTTGTCTTTAGTGTTAATACGTTGGCTAAAATCACCTCGCATAACAAGTGCTATCATATCTATAACTTCTTGTTCAGAGGCTTTTGCGCTGGTTCTATCATGCCATTCAGCAACTGTTCCTATGCGGCCATGATCTTTACTGACTATAGGTGTGGCAATGATTCTATTATGTCTGCCACCTAATTCAAATTCGCCTGTAAATGAACTAGTTAAGTTCGCTAATAAGTTAGCTTGATGAGCGGCTGTTTTATGAAAAATATCTATGTTAAGGCCAATAAGTTGGTCTGCATTAAAGTGACTGATTTTTTGACGTATGGTCGCTTCAATTGGTCGTAAGATGTCGCAGACAGCTTTATTAACATAAGTGATATTACGTTGATTGTCAGCAATCATAATGCCAACTGATAAAGAATCTAGTGCGACATACAATTGTTTAATATTAAACATTTCAGTCTGACATTCAGCGTGATCTTTAGCTATCTTGTCTTGCAAGCTAGTTAAAGCATGTGATAACGAACCTGTGGTTTCAGGTGTGGCATTATCAAAACGCCCATTGGTGAGTTGTTCAATAAAATCGATAGTGTCATTAAGGTACTTATTATTGTTACGCATCAATAATACTAAGCCCATAGTCATAGCTAATAAACCTAAGCTCAGTAAAGTAACTAAAAGCATAGGTTGGGCAGGTTGTTCTGTGGATTGAACTAGAGCAACATCCGCTATTTGATGGTCTTCTGTTTTATGGCTAGCATCAGACGGTAAAACGTTTTGATATTGATGTTGTAAAGTATCTAGTTGCAGTTTAATTAAGCTATCAATGTCATTGGCTGCAAACTCTAATAATTTTGCTGAAAGTTGAGTTGTGTTTTTGCTATCAACATAGTTGTGTTTTTGTAATGCGGCTTTAGCAGGTTTTAAGCCTTGTTCTAGGTATTGGCTTTGTGAAAGAGTAAATTTTTCACTAAGATCTTTAATCTCAGCTGCCGTGAAGGTGCGTTCAAGGCTAGATTGCAGGGTATTAATGACCTCAGTATTTTTATCAATAGACTCTATGGCTTTAATAGAATCGCTGCGATTTAATGCTAACGACAATTTATTATTATTTGAACCAACAGGAGTGGCGTTGATTAAAGCATTCTGTAGTTGAGTTTGGTTATTGATCAATAAGAACTTAAGTTTGTTCAGCTTCTCAATAGATGACATGGTGTTTGTAAACGCATGGGCATCAGATTTTTCTGTAAGCTCTTGTCCCACGCTTATTCCCGCAGCTATTGCAAGAGAAAAACCAAGTAACACCATCCAGTGTTTTATATTATTAAATCGAAATACCATTACTTTGCACCATTATATTAAGAAGACGAAATAGATATTGTTGTCATTTGTTTTAATTACTTTAAGGCATAACTGGCTTGAAGTAATGTATTTATACATAAATTACAATTTATCACCATTTTATTCTAAACGTGTTTGATTAAATCAATCTGATAAACAGCGGGCATTTTTGCTGAATACAAAAGTATCATGCTAGGAAATGCGGTCTCATCTTGAAATACAATGCTTGAGCGTGACATTAAAAATTAACGGACAATCCCTCGTTCAGCGTTGTGAGAACTAGAGTGGTCTATTGCATAAGCATCTATAAATTGTTTAAAAAGTTCTCGAAGAGTTCATTGTCTTGTGATTATAACCTTTTTCCAGTCTCCCTCTTATAAGGTGGAGAGTTGCTGCGGTATGCTTTAGATTCCTGCCCTTGGTATATAGGTATCTACACAAATAATTGTTAGCATTCCCACGCAAGAACGATAACATTGTGGTGAAGATGGTAGGGGCGTATTGCATACGCCCTTATAAAATAAGCCCTATAACATATAGACTTTCAAAGTTGGGTGTATGCAATACGCCCCTACGGCAATGTCATTAAGTTAAGGATTTGTAGGGGCGCATTTGTCGCCCCTAAAGCTTTCCAATTCTTAACTGTGGTCAGTGTGGGTTTGGGGGGGGTGATAAAGAAACGATGTAAAAAGTGCGTTAGTTTTGAGTGTTGGGGTGTTAATTAATGTCATGACTGATGAAAGGGTTAATAACTTAATAATCAATAGTATAGATCATGGATATCATTATTAACTTACAAGCAATATCAAACTGGCAGTTTATTCTGGAATGACTAGTCATAAGTTGAAGTTATCCTGTAGTGGCGACAAATTCGCTATGTTTAAGCTGGCAAAGGTACTAGTGGTATCTGTCGCTACTGCAAAATTCGTACACTTGAAATCTATACAAATGTTGCTGAGCAGATTATATCTTGCCTAGATATCTAAGCTTAAAAACTTAGTTATTAATTCAATGTAAAAGTAATAGTTCAAGTAAGCGCTTAAATTGCTTTTTGTTCTTAGCTTTAAAATAGGGCTTGGGTGCGTAAAATAGTCTATAGATTAATTGAGCGTACATTTTATGTGTGGATTTGTCTTTATGCTGAAGTAAACACAAACTCATAGGCAAAAATAGTCGATTTGTTAGCGTGTCTAGCGACTCCAATAGGAAACTTAAGTACATCAATGAATACCTTGAAAGATATAAACACAAATAGTGATAGGCCGTTTTATTTTACAGATCAAGATTTTCAGCATATTCGTAAGCTGATTTATGATCTAGCGGGTATTAATTTATCCAATTCTAAGAGTGAGATGGTTTATAACCGTATAGCTCGAAGATTGCGGGCTACGGGCTTAACACGAGTTGATGATTATTTACAGCTGGTACAATCTCCTCAGAGTTCTGAACGCCAACCTTTTATTAATGCACTGACGACTAACCTGACTTCTTTTTTTAGAGAGCCAGAACATTTTTCAATACTGTCTAAGTATTTACTTGAAATTGCCAAGAATCGATCTATTAAGATTTGGTGCTGTGCCTCTTCTACAGGAGAAGAGCCTTACACTATTGCTATGACAGCATTGGAAACTTTAGGGCACACGCGGGTTGATGTTAAGATTTTGGCTACTGACATTGATACACAAGTTTTAAAGACGGCTTCAGAGGGTATTTATAATTTGGATCGCATTGAAAAATTAGAGCCTAGTTTAAAGAAGCGATTTTTTTTAAAAGGTAAAGGGGAGCAAGAAGACCTAGTTCGTGTGCGTCCTGAATTAAGAGATATGATTACCTTTCAATCACTTAATTTATTGGATAGTCATTGGAATATACAAGGTCCTTTCGATGTTATTTTTTGCCGAAATGTAATGATTTATTTCGATAAAGATACTCAGCACAGTATTTTAAAAAAATTTGTGCCCTTTATGACTCCAGAGAGTTTGCTAATTGCGGGACATACAGAAAATTTTCATCATGCGGCTGATTTGTTTATAAAAAAAGGTCGCACTATTTATGGTATTGCTAGTTAACTTCTAATGTGTTTGGTGTAGTTTGCCATTAAGGTTTATATGACATCTTTAAAGCTTTACCACGATCGATCGTTTGATATTCAGGCTGTAAAGCTTTTGCCAGGAGATTATTATGCTTCTTCTGATAATATAATGATCGTAACTGTGCTTGGTTCTTGTGTTGCTGCTTGTATTCGCGATAAGCAAACAGGTATTGGCGGCATGAACCATTTTATGTTGCCAGAGGGGGTTGTTGGAAATACTTCTGGCGCTTGGGGTAGTAGTTCATCTCGCTATGGTGCTTATGCAATGGAAATGCTGATTAACCATGTGCTTAAGTTAGGTGCAAGGCGTAATCAATTGGAAGCCAAATTATTTGGCGGTGGTGCTGTTATTAAGCATCTGAAATCAAGTAATATTGGTGAAAAAAATGCTAAATTCAGTATAGATTATTTAGAAACGGAAGGTATTCCTGTTGTTTCTTCTGATTTACTGGATATTTATCCGCGCAGAGTTTATTTTTTTCCTCAGACCGGAAAGGTTTTAGTAAAGAAAATGTATGGTGTACATAGCAATGAAGTTATTTTGCAAGAGCAAGGTTATTCATCAAGCTTGAAAGCCAAAGATGTATCAGGTGATATCGCTGGTGATATCGAGTTGTTTGATTAAGATTATTATATTGACTATTAAATGAATACTATGAAGAAAATTGCTATTGCAGATGATCACGACATTATTAGATATGCAATAAAGTTGTTGCTAGAGAAAAATCCGGTTCTTAGTGTGGTCGCAGATACTAATGAATTGGCTAAGATTGTAGAGATGTGTCGTGCAAATAAGCCTGATTTACTGTTGTTGGATATAAATTTTGAAAATGGCGATTCATTAAATATCCTAAAGCAATTGAAAAAAGAAGATCGTCATCTAAAGATTTTGGTTTATTCAGCTCATGAAGAAATGAAGTATGCTTTCAGAGCGCTTAAGCTAGGCGCTTCTGGTTATTTGACCAAGCAACAAGCAGTAGAGTCTTTGCCTGAAGCTATAGAGTGTGTTTTACAGGGTAAGAAATACATTAGTGCTGCTTTAGCTCAGGAATTGGCAAATCGCGTACAAGATGATTTTGAAGCTGCTGAATATGAGAAGCTTTCAGAGCGTGAATTGCAAACTTTGCAATTAATTGCTAGTGGCTTATCTGTTGGTGATATTGCAGAAAGGCTCAATTTATCAGTTAAAACCATAAGTATGTATCGCTCCAGAGTGTTGACAAAATTAGATTTGCGTCACAATGCTGATTTAATGCGATATGCCATGGATAATCATTTGGTTAGTTAAAGAGACGTTGAAAGTATTATTTTGCTCCCCTCTCTTTACTCATAGGTATCTACACAAATAATTGTTAGCATTCCCACGCGCGAACGATAACATTGTGGTAAAGATCGTAGGGGCGTATTGCATACGCCCTTATAAAATAATCTCTATAACATTGGACTTTCAATGTTGGGCGTATGCAATACGCCCCTACGGTGATTTTTATCGTTTTCACGCCGATAAGAAGCTTGTGTAGATACCTATGCTCTTTACTAAAGAGGGTTTAGGGGGGGATCTTAAAAATAATCATTTAATCGATTGAAAAAGTAGGGGCAGGTTGAGACTTGTATGTTCCTATTGTGAAAAATGTACTGATAGGTAAGCTAAAATCATAAGGCTTACACAGTATCTAAAGCGCTTTTAAATATTCCTGTTGGTTTAATATTACAAAGTCTTTGTAAATGGCTGAATCTATTCGTCCATTTGTCAAATTTAAATGTTCTTTTTATTCTAGGCCTCTTAGAATTTCCCTCTGTCTTCTTCTTATCTCTCTTTTTGACTGATGATTAATTGGTCGTAGATTTTACTTATTAAATGCTGTTAATTATGGATCGGCTGTCTGTAAGGTATATGTATATTTAACTGTAATTTAGTAAGACAAAGTCCTGTTAAATAAATAAATTTAATCTTTATAAATATATGGTAATTGGCTTATTTTATAGTCAGCGCAATTCAGGAATAATGAATGAAGGTTTAGAAGTATAGTAATTGGTAATAAAAATTAGTTGAAATCTTTAAAATCAATTTTAGGCAGTACACTAACTGGGTGATGAGATGGGCGCAGATAATTTAATGAGAGAAATTCGCGATATTAATTTAAATTATTTAATATTAGCTCAGCACATGATACGCGAAGATATGGATATGGCTATTTATAGGCTGGGAATTAGTCAAGAAATAGCGGTCACTATAAATAACTTAAGCAGTGCTCAGCTAATGAAATTAGCTAGTAGTACTTCGATGATTACCAGTTTTCGCTTTGATGACGTTATGATATTGGAAATGTTGACAAATGACAAAAAGTCAGTGCCAATGTCTCATGCGCATTCGGCAATATTATTGGCAAATCAGCCGGTTAGAGATATTTGCTAGCTAAGGTTAGTTCAGAAATGGAGACGTGTCAATGGCTAGAAAGCAACAAAGTATACTAGAAGAATTAAAAGAAATTCAATTGGCATCTGAGTTAATAACATTTGGTGCACGTTTACAGTTGCTTGAAATGGAGATCGGACTGTCTCGTGATCGTTTAATTAAACTCTATAAAGAACTGCGTGGTGAATCTCCGCCTAAGGGTATGTTGCCATTTTCAGTTGATTGGTTTTTAACCTGGCAGCCCAATATTCACTCCTCATTATTTATCGCTATATATAGACAATTAATTGCCAATACTTCAGTTACTGGTATCGAAGCTAATATTAAAGCTTACAAATTATATTTAGAACAAATGCCAGCAGAAGATGATGAAGAACAAGTGTTATCTTTAACTCGTGCTTGGACTTTGATTCGTTTTATTAATAGTTCAATGTTAACAGTTGCTACCTGTGAATGTTGTACAGGCCAATTTGTTTCTCAGCCCTTTGATCGAATTCATTATGTTTGTGGTTTATGCCATGTACCTAGTCGTGCAGGCAAAACTCGTAAGGCTAGCGAAGAGCTGTTGTTGTTTGCGAGTTAAGCGGGCAATCAATATTATGGCTTAAGCTTATCAATCTGATATATCTTTAGGAAGGTGAGCAATGCATGTTAGTGAAGTTATGACTAAGCCGGTAGTGACTATTGGTTTAGATGAAAGTGTTAGAGACATCAAGGAAGTTTTTGAAAATACTAGAATACGTCATATTTTAGTAGTCGATGAAGGTAGGTTGTTTGGTGTGGTATCTGAACGTGATTTACTTAAGTCGATGAGTCCCTGTTTAGAAGATCATCTTTATACCACTCGTGATTTAGCATTGCTTAATCAACGAGTGCATCAAATAGTCATTAGAAATCCGTTTTCATTAAATGTTAATGCCGGAGTTCATGAGCTCATCAATATATTTAAAAATAAGCGTATTGGCTGCATTCCAATTGTAGATGATAATGCTGTTCCTGTAGGCATTGTTACCCGTAGCGATATATTTAGAAATTTCGATAAGATTTGTGCAGTTTATTTTGATAGAGAAGACTAAATTATGATGATAATTATTGGTTATGTCGTTGTTATGGCGGCAGTGTTTGGTGGCTTTGCTTTATCTGGAGGGCATTTAGCTGCTTTATTTCAACCATTAGAACTATTGATGATAGGAGGTGCTGCTATTGGTGCTTTTTTGGTTGGAAACGACATGAAGGCCATCAAGTCCACCTTGAAAACTTTAGGAAGTTTATTTAAAAGCTCAAATTACAGTCGTTTATTGTATGTGGAGTTGCTGCTGTTGATGTATCGCTTTCTAAGCAAAATTCGTTCTGAAGGTTTAATAGCGATTGAAAATGATGTTGAAAAGCCAGAAGAAAGTCCCTTGTTCAATGATTATCCTTTAGTTTCTGCTGACCATCATTTGGTTGAATTCTTAACAGATTATTTACGTTTAATTGTTTCTGGGAAAGCAGATCCCTTTCAGCTAGAAAATCTGATGGATAACGAAATAGATACTCATCATGAAGAAGCTGAAGTTGCTATTCATTGTATTGCTAAATTAGGTGATGGTTTGCCTGCATTTGGTATCGTAGCTGCTGTAATGGGAGTAGTGCATACCATGGAATCAGTGACTTTGCCACCCGCTGAATTAGGGGAGTTAATCGCACATGCTTTAGTGGGTACTTTTCTAGGTATTCTATTAGCTTATGGTTTCGTCGGTCCTTTATCAGGGTTAGCCGAGCAAAAACTGCATGAGTCTTCTAAACCCTATCATGTAATTAAAGTGACATTAATTGCCAGTATGAATAATTATCCTCCCGCATTAGCTGTTGAATTTGGCCGTAAGGTTCTTTTTTCAACTGAGCGTCCAACATTTAATGAGATTGATGAGGAAATAAGACAATCCAAAACCAAGGCTAGTTAATTATGGCTGAAGCACCTCGTCCCATTATTATAGTTAAGCGCAAAAAAGTTGTAGCGGGTGGTGCTCATGGTGGTGCTTGGAA
>TBL_comb48_EPIDRAFT_1003132_pt1 | contig 11151 bp, 7 predicted proteins | sample TroBogEpilimnion_37_FD_10681 | JGI IMG/M metagenome (IMG submission 10681)
GAGAGTGCGTGAGCTCCCTTATTGCCGATTCTATTTTTAGAAATATTTAAGTGAGTAAGATTTTTCATTTCAGAAATTGCGGAAGCTCCATCATCACCGATCTTATTATCTGAAAGATCCAACTGAATAAGATTGCTCATTCCAGACAGTGCACAAGCTCCCTTATCACGAATTTCGTTTTGAGAAAGCTTTAAATGAGTCAGATTTTTCATTTTAGAAATTAAGACAACTTCTTTGTCAATGATATGATTTCTTGAAAGATCCAAATCGGTAATACTTTTCAATAGAGAAAGGCCTCGAATTGAATCGGCATTAATTCGATTGCTTGAAAGATTTAAGTATGTAAGACTTGATTTTTTCGAAGTATATTGATCACCAAAAAAGTAGATATCATTTCGAGCAAGATTTAAATGAGTCAGATTTTTCATTTCAGAAAGCGCTTCATTTTTTAGATAACTGATATCATTGTTTGATAAATCTAACGAAACAAGATTGCTCATTTTAAAAATTTTGTGAGCCGCATCACTAAAAAGTTTATTTCCTGAAAGATTTAAGTGTGTAAGACTTGATTTTTTCGAAGTATATTGATCGCTAAAAAAGCAGATATCATTTCGAGCAAGATTTAAATGAGTTAGATTTTTCATTTCAGAAAGCGCTTCATTTTTCAAATAATTGATATTATTTTTTGATAGATCTAACGAAACAAGATTGCTCATTTTAAAAATTTCCTGAGCGTTCTCACTGGAAAGTTCATTTCCTGAAAGATTTAAAAAAGCAATATTATCCATTTTAGAAATTTTCATAACTTGTTCGTTGTTTATTTTACTATAAGAAAGATCTAAGCTATTGATATTTTTTAATTTATCAAATTTGTTAACTGTATCTAAGTGGATCGAATTGTGTGAAAGACCTAAATGAGTAAGCTTAGACATTGTAGAAATTGCTTCAATCATCTTCGGAGTAATAGTAATATGGCAATTACGAAGATCTAACTTTTCTAAATTCTTAAATTTTTTTACAATTGTATCTATAAGTTCTTCATTAAATTCTCTTGCGTTAGTACCCAAAGGGTACTCGATACTATCAATAGATAATTCTGTAAGGGTCTCAGGAATATGCTCTAACATTTTCGGATTAAAAGTTGAATTAACGATTTCTAGTTTTTTAATCTGCGAATAGCATCCATAATTATTATTTTTAGAAGAAAAATAATCATCAGAAATCTTTTTTCCTTTGATAATTAAAGGAATGTCTGAGCAGACAGAAATGGCGCAATCGATAGATTTGGGAGACTTTTTAAGCTTTACTACATTTAAAATCTCTAATGCTGGTAAAAAGCTAATAATATTTCTAAGAATGCAATGAGAAGAAATAGTATCAAATCCTTTTTTGTCCTCGTTTGAAACTGCATAAGAAAAACTAGTCTTTAGTGTAAATAGCAAAGCAACTAGATAAATCATAACAATCAATGATGCAAATAGCGAGCTCATTAATGATTTTTTTATTAAAAAAAATACACATGCATCATAAAATTTAATTTTTTTATCTCGGGTAAGTGGCCCCCAGATAAGAGGGCCAACTTCCCACGGAACCGGACTTACGGGTCACGTATCCGGCTCTTCATGTGAATTTAATCCATTTGTTCACTGCAAACCAATGCGGTAGTCTGTTCGAGGACCGGGTCTTTTGGCCTACCCAATTGATAAACCAGACGTTGGGATAAGCTCTTTCAACCGCTCGGGTATGAGCCAAATCTCCGCTTGTTGGAATATACCGTCCCTGCAGCATGGGTCTACTCGGAACTCCCCTGCTTGCTAGATTCTCATAGAGGATTCGCCTTGTTTTTCGGTTGATCAACGATCCTCCCTCGAAATCGTCTCCGAGTATAAGCTTCAATAGATGCTAACTGCGATGGATACTGGGTCATCTGATAATCATTCGACCACCCCCTATACCATCGATTGATTATATCCATTGTGCTCTTTATATCTTCGGACGTTCCTCGAGAAGTAATCCCTCACTCGATCACGTGCTTTCTGCATAGGAGAAATTGCTAGAGTGGCTGATTGTCATCCCCAGGAATTTTACTCCTCGGGACAGACTCACTTTTCTCTTCGGTTGACTTTCAGCTTCAGTCGATTCTCTATGAATTTACTAACTGTCGCCATCACTCGCTCTGCAGCTTTTGACGTACGCACGAAAATATTCGCGTCATCCGCCCAGCAGCAGAACTCTAGTCCACGATTGCTCCAGTTCCTTGTCCAGTTCATCCAATACCACATTACTCAAACGAGCTAAGTGGACTTCCTTGCACAGAACCCTGCCGTAGTCGCCCTCACCAGACCATCTTCCATGATCCCAGATCTCAGCACCATACCCGTCAAACGCAAAATGCGTTTGTCCGATATCTGTAGCTTCATCCGATTAATCAATCGATCGTGGTGAATTCGGTCAAAGAATCGCTCTAGGTCTATCTACCACGTATTCTTTGCCCTCTTTCACCGTCTTTTGAGCCGCTTCCAAGGCTTGTCGTTGACTTCGTCCTGGTCTAAATCCATAGCTATGTTTAGAAAATCCGAGCTTCAAAGATTCGGTTCTAATACTGCTTTCAGGCTGAACTACGGTCTCTGACTGTAGGGATACCCAGCACTCGAACTCCAGCTTTCGCTATTTCTGCCTTATGGACTTGGCTGGTAACTCCAACTCTCCACTTCTTCGTTGAATCGGGTTATTTCCTCCAAGAGATTCTTCTCAAAACTCTCAATGGTTACTCCATCTATTCCTGGAGCTCCACCCTTTCTTTTCACTACCCTAAAGGCTAGCTCAAGTTGGTGAATTGAGCAGATTCTCTCAAAAAGACCCAAGTTCACTCCCATAGGCTAACTTTCCTTCACTGCTTGCATGGCTCTTTCCTAAACTCTCTCGTTAAACAGTCATTCATACGTTAACTTCTCTAACGAAAGTCTTCCTTCTAGTCTCAGATTACTGTTTGAGTTCCGGTCTCCTCATTCACACATTCCATTCGCCTCGAACTTCTGTTCACTTTCCAAGAGTTTCACCCTCAGATACGTCACCGTATCCTCATCGGCTCCTAGTTTTACGACTACTACGGTTTCATCGGAGAGCTCTTGCTCCTTAGTTCCCCATCTCTGGTTCACTGCAGAGATCATACGTCGTAGTTACGTTGTCTCAGACACAACAGCTCTTCCCCGGGGCACTCACCACTCAATCTCTGTTTACCCTCCTTTATTACTTGCGCTTCTGTTACGGAAAGGATTTTCGGCCTTCATAATCATCGCTACTCGACCCCAGAGGCCTGCCTTACAGAGGTTCACTTCCGTTTGGGCCACAGATTTGACTTCATTTTTCTTCAGATTCCTCATCTCAAACCGTTATTCCTTCCTCAGGCAGCTTGATTGAGTTTCTTTAGGCACCCTTGATTTTGGTCTATCCATTCCCTCCTTTCAGGGCCGAAACTGGCATTCCACCAGCTAGTTGTTGCGCATACCGGGCGCACAATTTTTTTTGCACAAAAAAAATCATCTCAAGCTCAAGGATAGATCCGTCACTCGAGCCGCTGTCTCAAGAAGGTTGCCAAGTTTTGAAAATAGGGATCCAACAAAACCGTTCTGAGTCACTTTTAACGCGAACAACTAGGTTAAAATAAGCTTTAAAAGAGTATTGAAAGGAATCTGACCTCATTTCCTATAAAATTATGCTTTTTTAATTTATAATTTCATCAGCCCTAGTCCAGGAAATACCGAAGAGCTGTAACTTTTCTTTTGAAAAAATAAATACATTAAGATACCATAAAATTTCCAGAGAATGCTAAAGAGTTTGAGCATGATTTGTCGTTGTGGATCATTTTAAAAAAAAAGCACATTCTTGCTAACAATCATAAGAAACTACAATACACTAAATAAAAAAGGATCATTGATGAAAACATATAAAAAAATTAAAATCATTGCTGTTTTTTTTCTTTCTTTTAATATAGCTTGGGCAATGCACGCAGAAACAGAAGAACAAACATCAAATCGACAAAAAAAATCAAATTTGAATTTTCTAGACTTAAGCAATGATCATCATGCACTGATCCTGAGCTTTTTATCGCCATTTCAAATTGGAAAACTTATGATAGCTAAAAAAAGCAGTGATGAAATTTATGAAATCGCGTGTAATATCTGCTCAGATCAATTATTGTCTTTTACAGGCAAAGATATTGATGATAAAGTTTTTTCTAGCATAGGAAAAGGTTGCTACAAAAACATTAAAAAACTAGACCTTTCTGGATCAAGATTTAATCCTCGCATGATATTAATTATTCCTGAAACTTTGGTAGAATTATCGCTTGACAGTATGAGAAGCTCTAATGGCGATACACTTAAAAATACCTCTCTTTTTGTGTATGATTTTATATTGATCAACGAACTTTTAGAGACTCTTGCCGACTTCAAAAGTCTAAAAAAGTTCAGCCTGAATAAAAATCGAATCGGTGACGCTCAAGCCGCTAGAATTCTTGAGATTGCACAGGAACTGGAAATGACAGAATTAAGTTTAAGCGAAAACGAGATTAGTCATCTTGGAGTTTCGAACATTGCACAAATACACACGATCAAAACTTTAGATCTCTCTGATAATAAAATCGGAGAAACTGGGGCAGCATCCATTGCTCAAATGAAAGGAATCACGAAATTAAATCTTACGAAAAATCAAATCGGAGACGCTGCAACAGCCCAAATCAGTCAAATGCAAGGAATCACTCACTTAGATCTTGCCAACAACAAAATCGGAGAAACTGGAGCAGCTCATATCGCTCAAATGCAAGAAATCATCCACTTAGATCTTGCCAACAATCGCATAGGAGAACCTGGAGCCGCTCACATTGCTCAAATGCAAGGAATCACTCACTTAGATCTTGCCAACAACGAAATCGGAGAAACTGGGGCAGCTCACATCGCCCAAATGCAGGGGATCGTAAATTTGAATCTTAGCAATAATGGAATAGGAGCCTCTGGCGCAGCTCTGATTGCTCAAATACAGGAAATCACTCACTTGAATCTTTTTAACAATGACATCGGTGACACTGGAACAGCTGACATTACTCAAATGCAGGGGATCGTAAATTTAAATCTTGGCAACAATGCAATAGGAGCCTTTGGCGCAGCTCTGATTGCTCAAATGCAAGGTATCACTCACTTGAATCTTTTTAACAATGACATCGGTGATACTGGAACAGCTGACATTGCTCAAATGCAGCGGATTGTCTACTTGAATCTCCACGGCAATCAGATCAGCGATGATGGGGCGTCTCACCTAAGGCAAATGCAGAAAATCACCCACTTAATTCTTTCTGACAATAAAATCAGAGCTCCTGGAGCATCGTACCTTGCTCAAATACAAGGACTTAAGTATTTAAGCCTCTGGAAAAATCACATCGGTGATACTGGAGCGACTTATCTTGCTGGTATGCAGAAAATCACCCACTTAATTCTTGGAGAGAATCGAATCGGTAATAACGGAGCCGTAAGTCTTTCTCAGATGAAAAGCCTCAAGTACTTAATACTCAGAAAGAATCGCATCAATGATATCGGAGCCCAATGCCTTTCTCAGATGCGGGGATTAAGGCACTTAAATCTCGAAAATAATTGCATCCGCAATCCTAAAACTTCAGGCCTTACTGAAATGCAGGGAATTACAAAACTTCCTCAAATGCACGAGGTCATCTACGTCAAGGGCTACAACGATCAAATGCCTGAACCTGTCGGCTTATATTTTTAACGACAAGGCAGAAAAAGCATAATTCACTTGCAGTCTTTTTCACATGCTAAAAGTGAAACCACATGCTCTTAGCATGCAGATCATCGCCCAACCTATGTCACCTGAACCTCGATTGCGTGCTATCCTCCCCTGGAAGGGGGGAGGTCAAGCACATCTGAAAATCAAGCTTAAGAAAAATTTAACTTTTTCATCATGTTTTTATGCTTCGCACAACTTTCTGAGCGTATGCGCATCCTAGATTGCGATGCATCGCATTTAACCCATGGATCATGGATGAGCCACCGCCTGGAGGCTGAGACCGATGAGACATGCCTTACTCTCTGAAGTATGTGCATAAAAATTGCATCAATTATGAATACGATTATGAAAAAAAATCAAACTCTTGGCTGCTTAGTCCTTTTATCTCTCAATACTTACTCAATAAACGCTGTTGCCTCTCTCCATTGCGCGTCTTTTAACATGAAGCTAATAGATTGGAGAGCCTGTTTCGCATCCATTTTAGCATGTCTTTCAACTCAAGATGAGGAAGATCAACCAATTCATCAAAAAAAAAATATTTCTAATAACTATAAAGATATCAAAAAACTGCATTTCACGGAATCAAACAATAAGAAAAATCAGCTAGAATATACTTCAGAGAGATCTCAGCAGAATACTTCGACTAATCTAACGATTAAGATACCAGGGCAAGACGAATTTCCAGGCGATGAATTATTAAAAATAAAAACAGAGACAATAACAGGAAACACACCTTGGCTATCAGGATACACTGACGCTTCTTACTATTCCCTAGACACTCAAAGAGAACGTTCCTTTTCTGAAGCAAGCAACAATTCCGCCTTTTCCGTGCAATCTCATCCTTTGCGGTTGCCTCCCTAGGCTTCTTCATCAACTCAGCATCACTTTTCTATTTCGCCAGAAATCGAAAAAATTTTGAGCAGTTGGTTATAAAAAAAAAGTAGTTTATATGTCAAAGGCCGAACCCCAAAAAATCAGAGAGAGAAATTTTAGGATGAACTCAGAACTCTTTGAAGTCTTCGTTGCAGAATGGATTAAAAAAGTACTGTAGCTGAACCAAAAGCTTTATTAGAGACTTTCTGGCCGCCTATTCACAAAATTCCTGAGAAGATTAGTACTATCCAAAAAAATTACAACAAATGCTCAAACATCAGAACTTGGTTGAAAATCATAAAAAAAACTTACATGACTTTTTTTGGAACTCCTAATGACAAGCACTTTTCGAGATGGGCATCCAATCCATCCTTTCAGTCTTTGCGATCACTTTTCTCAGATAAAAAACTGAATCTTAGAAAAATAGAATTTTTCTGATTTTTTTATGGACACCTAGGGCATTTTTTGACACTTTCAAAGGCATGAATTGGAAAGTAAAATCCGATCAAGCGGTAAAAGCTGCCTTAATCTTATACGCAATGAGTACCTGTCTTTCTATGAGCTTCATGAACGCAGCAATGGGCATTTTGCTCGTGGTGACATTGAGCTACTTACCTGAGCTCATGCAACCCTTGCCATCAGATCTGATCCGTTTTTGGCGTGCTTCCTATTGGCTAATCGGAGCTTGCTTATTGAGTCTTATTTTCGCTTGGTACCACCCTCTACAATTGGCCAATCATTCGGTCATCGTTCATTTTGGACAAGACATGAGCAAAACCTGGTACTTCTTGTTACCTTTTTGGCTCTTTCTCATGGGATCCAAGCTTTCTTCAGAACACTATCAAAAACTGATCAAGTATTGGCTTTTTGCAGCTTTTGGAGTTTCTGCATTAGCTTTTTTGCAGTTTTATACTGGATTTCCTAGACCGCAATCGATTCCTGATTTACCAGGAAGATTTCATGCAACGCTATTTTTCGGACATCATTTGTCCACAGCCAGCATTTTGATTTTTCCTTTTTTTGTTCTTTTTACTTTGGGATTTTCCAAATGCTCCTACCAGGGATGGCATCGGTCTTGGATGATCTTAGGTGCTTGGATTCTAGGCAGCGCTCTTTTTTTCACTTGGTCGAGGATGCTTTGGATTGCACTTCCTGTCGGGATAGGCATTTGGTGCTTAAGGGGTTTTAAGAAAAAATATTTTTTATGGCTCACGCCATGCCTAGTCTTCGCTTATGGGATGCCTTTTGCTGCCATCCAAGCACGTTTTTTAAATTCCATGGGTGTTTTTGAACGCTTTGAGCTTTGGAAAATCAATTGGTATTGCTTCCTCCAAAGACCTTTTTTAGGGATAGGCTTCAGAAAATCCGCAATGATGGCTCCTTGGTACTTTCAAGAAAAAGATCCCTCACACCAGCATTTTGTGAGCCACGCTCACAATAACATGCTTGAGATGTTAAGTGGTGTTGGTTTAGTGGGTACCTCGATTTGGATGTATTGGAACTACCGTGCCATGCATCTGGCTTATCAGTTAGCTCAAAAAAAAGGATTTTATGGAGATTTGGGTTGGTCTTTTTTTTGTGCTTGGATCGTTTTGCACCTCAACGGGTTAACTCAAGTGAATTTCTGGGAAGGTAAGGTGCTTCATCAGATAATGTGGTCTTTAGGTTTACTTTTCATCGCTCAGAAACACTCAACGCGTCAGGCACACTAAAATCCTTTAAATTTTGTCGAATCGCTTCATAAAGCACAATACTTGCAGCATTCGCAAGATTCAAAGAACGTACCCGTTCATCCCACATAGGAATAACTACGCTTACCTCGGAGTACTTCTTTAAAAGCGCCTCAGGCAAACCCTGGGTTTCCTTTCCAAAAATCAAATAACTCCCGGGATGAAACCGGTATTCAAAAAGAGAAATTTGCGATTTTTTAGAAAAAAAAACAAGGTGCGACAAAGCAGGCAAAGTGCTGGCAAACGACTGCCAATCAGGATGCTTGTGCACCTGAAGATGCTTCCAGTAATCTAAACCTGCACGCCTTAACTTGGCATGAGAAATTTCAAATCCTAAAGGTTCCACTAAATGCAAGGTACTTTGAGTGGCCAAACACAAGCGACCAATAGAACCTGTATTTTGTGGAATCTCAGGCTCCACAAGTACTACCTGAAACCTCATTTAGGGCCTCAACGTGTAAATCAAGCGGGCAAAAGCAGCCGTCTCTCGAACATGCTCAACACCTGTCATCCAAGCAACAACACGCTCAATCCCCATACCAAAACCACTATGAGCCACTGATCCATAGCGACGAAGGTCTAAGTACCAACTGTAACTTTCCTCTTTCAACCCATGCTGATGGATACGTCTTTTTAAAACTTCCACCTTTTCTTCACGTGCTCCTCCTCCAATAATTTCTCCATACCCATCAGGAGCAATTAAATCACAACCCAAAGCATACTTTCCTGACTCAACTGGGGGACCTCCCACCGTATCTGCTTGTTGAAAGTAAAAAGCCTTAATACTAGCAGGCATATGATGCAAGAACACAGGCTTACCAAAAGCTTCACCCAAAGCAGTCTCATGAGGAGACCCTAAGTCTTCTCCCCATTCAATGGCGACTGCTTGGTCTCTCAAGATCTTCAAAGCCTCATCATAAGAAATACGTGGAAAAGGTGCTCGAATAGACTGAAGCTTCTTAAAATCACGATTCAAAAGCTCCAATTCTGAAGATTTTTTATCTAAAACTGTTTGAACCAAAAACTCAACGAGCTTTTCTCCTAATTGCATCGCATCTTCTAAGCCTGCATAAGCCATCTCAGGCTCAAGCATCCAAAACTCCGTAAGATGCTTCCTGGTTTTTGATTTTTCTGCCCGAAAAGTCGGTCCCAAAACATAAATTTTTCCAAAAGCCATGGCTCCCGCTTCTCCGTAAAGCTGACCCGACTGGGTTAAAAAAGCCTTTTCCTCAAAGTAATTCGTAGAAAAAAGCGTACTCGTTCCCTCACAAGCAGTAGGCGTTAAAATAGGAGCATCAAACCTGATAAATCCTTCCTGTTCAAAAAAACGCGCAATGGCTGCCATGACTGTGGATCGAATCCTTAAAATTGCCCACTGCCGCGAACTTCGAAGCCATAAATGACGATTTTGCATGAGAAAATCAACCCCATGCTCCTTAGGAGCAATGGGATAAGGCTCAGCAAGTGCAATGACCTTCAAACTATGTACAGCAAGCTCAAATCCTCCGGGCGCTCGAGGCTCCCTTCGCAATTTTCCGGATACCTCTACCGAGGACTCCTGCGTCAGCGATTCAAAAACCTCAAAGCAAGAAGAGGGACACTCCCCCGCATAAAGAATAGACTGCAAGATCCCTGTGCCATCTCGGATCACAAGAAACCGAATTTTTCCAGAACTTCGCTTGTGATAAACCCAACCCTTCACACAAACGACTTGACCTTCCCAAGCCTGAGCATTTTCAATAAAAAAGCGCTTATCCATGAATCAAAAACTCCGCTAAACTCCTAACATAAGCTCCACTTGCTCCCCGCTTAGGACAATAAGACAAATGAGACATATGGTATGCAGTGGATGCAATATCCAAATGAGCCCAGATCGTTTTTTTGCGAATAAATTCTTTTAAAAAACTAGCCCCTCGGATAACCCCCGCGCAACCATCGTTGCCAACATTTTTCATATCTGCAACATCCGATTTCAGATCCTCAAAATACTCCTCAAACAAAGGAAGCTCCCATATCTTTTCACCCTGGATGCGAGCACTTTGCTTCAACTTTTGTATCAAAGAACCATCATTGCCCAAAATAGCACAGCATTGCTTTCCCAAAGCAATGGAAACTGCCCCAGTTAAGGTTGCCACATCAATCAGCACATCAGGCTTTGCATCCTGCGCAAAATCAAGCGCATCTGCAAGAATTAAGCGACCCTCTGCATCCGTATTCACAATCTCCACTGTTTTCCCACTTCGAGCACGAATGACATTTCCAGGCTGAATAGCCCCCCCACCTGGCATATTCTCTGTGAAAGGCATGTAAGTCAGGATCCGCACGGGAGCATGATTCCATGCAGCAAGTAGCGTTGCTCCTAAAACCGTTGCAGCGCCGGTCATATCATGCTTCATCTCTTCCATTTTCAATGCAGGCTTCAGGGAAATACCCCCACTATCAAAAGTCACCCCCTTGCCTACCAAAGCAACCGTTTTTCGATAAGCCTTTTTCGGAATGTACTCCAAAACTACCCATCGGCTTTCTCGATAAGAGCCCTGCCCCACCGCTAAAAAAAGATCCATTTTTTGAGATTTTATCTGTTTCTCAGTCATGACAGAACACTTCAACCCGTACTTCCGGGCCAATTGTTTCGCTTGCTCAGCAAAAGTCACAGGAGTCCCCCAATTAGAAGGCTCATTCGACCAATTACGTGTTATAGCAACCGCCTCACCTACAGAATCCACCCATCCTAATACCCTCTTCAATTCCA
>TBL_comb48_EPIDRAFT_1003134_pt1 | contig 11150 bp, 2 predicted proteins | sample TroBogEpilimnion_37_FD_10681 | JGI IMG/M metagenome (IMG submission 10681)
ATATAGATTTTGTTATTCTATAGAGTAGTATTTTTAAATATATGCTATTTAGTGTTTAGTTTGTTTTGGCTAGATTAAGATATATGGAAGAAAAATTTTTATTTAGAAACACAGTTCTTTCTATTATTCAAGTAGTTTATGTTAAGATAGATTAAAGATTATATTTTTTTTCTTGTCTACTGATTTTAGACAGTAATTTCATTAGTAGTAGTTTATTATAGAACAAAGAAAAATATTTCCTCTCTGGGAAGTACTTTAGTATTATCGTAGTTATTTTAGTTCTTTATATTATTCAAGTAGTTTATGTTAAGAAAGATTAAAGATAAAATTTAATTTTTGTCCATTGATTTTACAGTAATTTAATTAGTAGTAGTTTATTATAGAGCAACGAAAAATATTTCCTCTCTGGGAAATTATTTTACTGTTATCGTAGTTATTTTAGTTCTTTATATTATTCAAGTAGTTTATGTTAAGATAGATTAAAGGTTTTATTTCTTGTCTACTGATTTTAGACAGTAATTTAATTAGTAGTAGTTTATTATAGAGCAAAGAAAAATATTTCCTCTCTGGAAAAATATTTTACTGTTATCGTAGTTATTTTAGTTTTTTCTATTATTCAAGTAGAAGTAAATTAAGCTAGGATAGATCATAGACAGATTAGAGACAAAGAAAAAACTTCCTCTATGGGAAGAAAACTTTGTTATTATAGTACCTAGTTTGATTATTTCTATTTATCCATACCCATCATATATATTATTCTAAATCAAAGAAAAAACTTCCTCTATGGGAAGAAAACTTCGTTATTATACTACCTAGTTTTATTATTTCTATTTATCCAAATCTATCATATAAATTATTATTAAGTAAAGGAAATCTTCCTCTATGGGAAGAAATCTATGTCATAATTGTGGCTATTTTATATCTTAATATTTTCAATTTTTTAAAAATATTTTGGGTTCTTTCTATTATTCAGTTATATTATTTAATTTATTATTTTATGAAATTTTATTATTTCTATTATCAACACTCGTCATTTATTCTATTTAATTTATATAAAATATTTGATTGTGTAGGGGAAGATGGATTGTGGAGTTTATATTGTGAGAGCGTAGTGGAAGAGAAGTATTTAGTAGATGATATTTTTATTAAAATGATTATGGTTGAGAAGGAGTTTGTTTGAGTGTGGAGAGGAGGATAGATTGTGAAGTTTATTAGTAGATGTTTTTAAAAAAAATTGATTAGAGTTGGGAAGGAGTTTGTTTTAGGATCTTTATTGGTATATTAGTGAGATTTTTAGAATGTGATTATTGATTATTGTATATGTTTTAATGTGGGAGTTTTTGATTGGGGTGTGATTCATTATTAAGAGTTAATTATTTATGTAGTGGTGTTTATTTAGAAGATAATTTTTATTGTGTGAATAGTGTAGAGGTAAGATGATTTAAGAGGTTTGAATAGTTAGTAAATGTTTTTTTGGGGGGAAAGTGTTTTGGAAAGTAGATGTGAGTAGAAAAGTGAGTAGAAAGACTTGCCTAGATCGATCAAAATATAATGCTTTACTCAAATTTATAACCTATTTAACAAACAATAAATGTTTATTATAACAGACGAACTAACCGGGTTCTTATTATGTCTTTGGGAGTTGCATCATAATAGGCTGTTAGAACTTTGGTATAAGTGTGTGAGATAGATAGATATAGATAGAGTGTAATTATGAAGAGAATATGTAGTAGTGGTTGTGGATATGTGTTGAAGTATCCTGGGGAGTTGTTGTGAAAGTAGTAGATATGGTAGTAGTTAGTGGTGTTGTGGTAGTGTCTAGGTCATGTGACATAATATAGGGTTAAGTATTTTAGGATTAGCTTATTGTTAGTTTGTTTAAAATTTATGTGTTGGACTTTACCAGTGTGGAACCAATAGTATGTCCGCCTAGGTAGCATAAACATGGGTGTGTATTATTTTCGCCGAATATTTTCTTGGCATTTGTTATCATTGTTAGTTCTTGTGAATATTTAAGAGAGGATCGTATAGATTTTTTAATAGAATTGTTTTTAGCACATGTTTGTAGTTTAAAGAACAGTTGTGGATTCTTAATATTATTAGGGTTTGTTTTACTTTTTCTGTGGGTTTTAATTTTTGTTAGAATAGTGGAACGTTTAAATTTTTTAGAAAATAGTGGTTTGAGGAATTTGTATGTGTATCCTCTTGTTAGTAGATGTAAGTAGAAGGTATGTTTATATAATAAGTAGTGGATAGTGTTGTTGCAGTTGAGACGTATTCTTTTGATGTATCCAGTAATCCAACCTTTGTGTATGTGGGTTGGGTGATTAGAGAAGAATGGTATGAAGAGATATTTATTCATCGGTTTTTGATATAGTTTAGTAGCTAATATGAGTTTATCATTAGGTAGTTTGTGTTTATATATTGTGATGTCAAGAAATGTGCATTCTATTGTGGAGATATTATATGTGAATTTTATTTTATTTGGTAGAATATTTTGTAGTGTTTGTATAAAGTGTGAGGCATTATTTGAGGATATGTGCACACTAACTAAGTCATCCATTAGTCTTTTATATATTATGGGAGAGTGGTAATTTTGAAAGTTTATTTTCGATAGTGCACGTTTTTCTAGGATATGCATAAATAAGCCTGCGTAAGTTACAGCTAGGGGTGTTCCCATAGCTGTTCCATTTATTTGTAGGTAGGTTTTATTATTAAATGTCATGTAGTTATTTATTAGAACCCATTTTGTTAGTTTAATAATTAGAGTTTTGAATTTATTATTGAAGTTTGTTAAGGATAGTATTTCAGAGAGTGCTTGTAGGCCATCGTTAATGTCGATGGAAGGGTAGAGTGATTCAACATCCGCTTGGAGGAATGCGTATGATTGTTGTAGGGGTAGTTGGTAGGTATTTTCAATAAAGTCTGCGCTATCTTTAACGTAGGTAGGTATATTCGTAAGTATAGGTTGTAGTATGATATCTATAAACATTGATACTATGAATGTAACCCAACCAGGACTAGAACATATTTCTCTCCATCCTATGGGGTCTTTATGCATTTTGGGTAGTATATAGAATCTGCAGATTTTAATTAAGTCGGGATGGTCGAAGTAGAATAGAAGAAGTTTAGTTAGAGATGTAAATGTATTTTCTTTAAATTGTGACCAATCGATAGGCATAGTGTAATGTATTTCCTGTTCCTTAGTAATTGGTTCTAGAAGTTCGCATTCAATTAGTATGTCTATTAGATTTTTTAAGATAGTATCATATGGAAGATTAGTGTTAATTGTTTTATAGTTGCACGTGTTGTGGAGTTTTGTCTCACCGGCGTGTATATAATCAGATGTGTTCATAATTACTAGTCCTAGATTTTTATCAGCAGGTTTAATTGTAATATTATTATTAGAGTGTAGTTTTCTTAGAGTTCTTTTTGTTATTTTTGGGTATTTAATAAAGTGTTTGTTGGGTCTATTGTGCTTAGGGTAGTTTGGGTGTTTTTGTAAGCATTTATTTAATAGATTACGACAGGTATTAGTATAGTTATTAATTATGGCTTTATCAGGGTGATAGCCTATGTTTTGTATTTGTGCGGTGTTAGGTATGTTAAATATTGTGTGGTATTCATACATTTTAAGTAATTTGGATGTTAATGCTTTTGTATATGTATGCATATCTTGGTATTCATTAGGGATGTGTGATGTTGGTTTTGTGATATTAATTTCCTTATATTTCTTATGTATGCTATCTGTAAATTTGTCAAGTTGTTGAGAGTAGTATGTATCATTTATATACCAATCATCTATAGAGAATTTTAGACCTAGGGCTAATACATGTTCTTCTTGTTGTGTGAGTTTGTAAGATGAAATATTATGGAATAGTCTATTCGTGAAATTTTTTGTCTTATAGTCTAAGATGTTATTGGTGTGTATGTATTTAGTTTTATTATGTGGGAGTGATTTAAATTTTCGTTCGTGTCTGTGTATTAGGAGATTTATGTCTAGAGATTGTGTATGTTTTGTATTTATGTCTATGTTTATAGTGTTTAACTTTGTTGTGTCTAGATTTGTGTTTATGTTATTATTTTGAGTATAATGATTGTAATGTGTGTCATTGTTATTATTATTATCATTGTAGTTATTGTATGTTTCAATCTGTGAGGAGGTATTGTCATAGTGTGTTTTGTTATTATTGTTTTTGAATGTGACATATTTGTTAAGCGTTTGTGATGTTGAAGGAATGGTTGTAAATACAGTGTTATTATTAGTTATATTTTTGATGGTATATAGAAGTGTGTTGTAGACTAGTGGATTAATGTTAGAATTTTTAATATAGGTATTTTGAAGCATGTCAATATTTGCATTAGTTTTGTGTGTGTGATTATTAGAATGTAACATATGGTAGTGAATGATATTATCATTGATGGAATCATGACTAGTTAGGGTGTTACTATTAGTATAGTTTGTGATGTTATTTGCAGAAAGTTTTGGCAAATTTTCAGTGATAGTGGTAAGTTTATAGTGATTCGCAGGCTTATAGTTAGAGTTAGCGCGTGTATAATTATAACTAGTGGTATTTTGAAGGTGGGAATAATAACTTGATTTAAAAATTTCTGATGACAAAGAATTTGGTAGGGTTAGATTAGCATTAAGGTGATTAGATGATATTATGGTATTATTAGTCATGTTATTATTCCCAATCGTGGTACTCCCCCCCTTTTTGTTATCACTGTTTAACTTTTCCCGTTTATTAGAATTAAAAGTATTTAATTCGTCCCGGTTAGTCCTTATATTATCCGACGTGTCATCATATGACGATTTGTTGTTTTCCCCCATGTTAATATTATTATATTGATTTTTAAGTTTATTATTGTATTGTTTATATGACGAAGTATTTATATTAAAATTATATTTCCTTTTATTGTTATTAGTAATAGTATAAGAATGAGGATAATGATTTGTATGATAAGAATAAGAATGGTAATTTTTATTACTCTCAATTAATGGATCTGTATTTGTAGTGATAGTAGATAAACAATATTTTAATTTTTTTGATTTAAATGTGTCCCTGGGATAGTCTTTAAATTGTTCATTTGTACATTCGTTGTGTTGTGATTGTGTATCATGGTGTTGTTGGGATTGTAATGTGATATGTTGTTGAGTGGGGTGGTGTTTTTGAATGGTATAGCATTTGGTAATGGGATAGAACTGTTGTTGGGGTATGTAGTATTGTAATTGTTGTGTGTTGGACGTGATGTGTTGGGGAATTCTATTGTTGTGTTCATTCGTTTCCGTTTGAGTGCAGGTAGATATGGTATTGGTGTGGGATGGTATTTTTCGTTTTCTAGTTGAGTCTGTTGATATAAGATTATTGTTATTATTGTGAGTTGACATTTTATTTAAAGATGTTATATAGTTTTCTGTTATGGGTGTATTGTATGTTATGTTGTAAGTGTTGTTAATGTGATTTGTATAGTGAGTGAGTGTATGTGTGCTCATATTGATTTTCATGTGCATATTGTCAGAGGTGTTATTATGATCATTTTTGTCATGTTCATTGATATTATGGTTGTAGGTGTGGGGGTGTATATGATTTAGTATACGTGTATTTATATTATTATTCATGTGTGTATTAATATTATGGTTATTTGTATTATTTTCATTACCAAAGTTACAGTATTTGTTTGAATATATGTCATTTGGTTTGTAGGTGGGTCTGTTTGTATTGATATTTATGTGTGTATTGTCATAGGTTATATTATTGTTATTTATATCATGTTCGTTAATTTTGGTGTATTGGATGTGGGGGTGATTATTATTTGGTATATAATTTTGTTTATTTGTATTAATGTTCATGTGTGTTATGTCATGGGTGTTATTATGATTGTTGGTATTATATTTATTAATGTTGTGGCAGTACGTAAGTGGATGTGTGTCATTGAGTATGTGTGTGTGTGTATTTGTATTATTGTTTATGTATGTGATGTCATAAGTGTTATTATGGTTATACATGTGTGGTATATTAATATTGTTATGGTAGGTGTGGGTGAGTGTATCATTTGGTGTGTGTGTATGTGTATTAATATTCGTGTATACATTCTCATAGGTGTTTTCATGATTATTTATGTTGAATTCATTGTTATTATTGTGGTATTTAGTATTGGGTAGTTTATAATTTATTAGGTTAATGTTTTTAGTAGACATATGTTCATTATTTTTAGAGTTATATATTTTATTGTGAAAAGCAGTATTATGTTCATATGTATTTACCGTGTAATGATGATTTCCTTGTGGATGTCGATAGGGGCAGGCAAAGACTTTGTTGCAGGTGATACCGAATTTACAACATAAAGTGTCATTTTTAGTAGTAGTTGCTTCTTTATAGCGAAAGGCTAGATAGATCCACGCTGGTGGTAATGTAATATTTAGATGATTGGTAGGATGATTATTTATTGGTAGTTTTGCTATATGTGATATATAAGAGGGTGGGAAGTATTCCCATCTGTTTGGGTGTAGTTCCATACAGAATCCTTCAGAGTTTTTACATTTACTATCACAATTTATTCCATATAAGCAGTATCGGTTGACTATATTATCTTTATATTTTGGATTGGGATGTGGTAACCAATCTGGAGTTAGGTGATAAGACATAGTGAGGGTATTATGTTTATGTTTCGTAGTATATTCAAAGTCGATGTATGGGTCAGAATTAGTATTTATATTTATATCATTATCCTCGGTTATTATAGATTTAGGTTTTTTCATTATAGATAGCATATTTTTTATGTGTTGTTGTTCCTCAGTTATAGGTTGTTCAGAATTAATAGAAGTAGTAATAATTTCATTTCTAGTAGATGATTGATTTAGTATTGTTTTATATCGTTGTTTTTTTAATCTTCTTTGTAAAACGTCATATTTTTCTATGCGAAAGATGTCTAGCGTATTTGCCGTCATGGCTACTGTAGTAGAGATACCGTCAATAAATTTTATTTTATATGTTTCTAAGGACAGTTGTAAAAGAAAGTGTTGTATAAGAGGTGCGAGATTCTTTAAAGCACATTGTAGTGATTCATATGATACGAAGAACATACACATATATGCATAGATGGTATAACAAGAGATTTGATTTTCATTAAGTTTACTATTTAATAATTTAGTTTTTAAATCAAGGGGTAGATTATTCAAGTGTTCTTTAAAGTTACTATTAACTATATTTATATATTGATTATATTTTTCGATTGTTCTAAAGTGTTGTATTGTTAATGCACATGTGTGAGTAGAATTTATAAGTTTAATAATATTAGGTAGTGTATTAATCATTGTTATATCTTGTTGTGCTTGTAATTCTAATGTATTATTTATATCTTTAGATTTAAAATGATAGGTAGAAGGCATAGGATTGGGTATGCCACCCATTAAATTAGTGTCCCAAGGTATTCTTTTATTAATTTTATTAGTATAAATATTAGTATTGTTTACATACTCCATTAGTAGTCTACTTTTGATTATTTCTTCCAGTAGTGAAGTCATTATATTCTTATAATTATCCAGTAGTATTAGTAGGGATTCTTTTATAGGTATAGTATCATATTGAAAAGGAGTATTGTTAACAGTTTCTGTGTATTGTTTAGTTAATTCTAGATATGAATCCGTATTAATATTGTCATCCATGTCTGTGATCATAGATTTCAATTTATCATAGTGTAAGCATGGTTCTATATTTATTATATCATTTGTATCAGAAAAGTATTGTAGAATATTTAATGTAAAACTTTTAATATGAGTAAGATTAGGATTAGTGATAATTGGTGTATTAATAGCCATTGTGGGTAGATAGTATTGTGCTGCGTGGTGTTCAATTCCACTAGATTTTATTAATTGTAAAGCCACCTCTGTGTTATCCTGAGGTGGTGGTGTGTTAGGTATTATTCTGGTATTATTTTGTACTAGATTTAATATATTTTGTGGTAGTTTGTCGTTTTGTGATATTACTACAATCTCAGCGTCAATTACCCTTGACATATTACAGACATTATTCATTTCTTTAAGATTATTCATTATTTGGTGACTATTAGGTACAAATAAATATAGTGTGTCGAGTAGGGCGAATAATTTAGAGGCTTGATTTTTAGGTATAGGGTCATATGTAGTCACAGATGAATCGTTGTCATCTTCATCAGCAAAATTTGTACATACATAAATATTTTCATGTCTTTGAGTATGTTTAAGATTATATGATTTTATCCGTTTTAGATTTTCATATACTAGACTATCATCATAGTCTTCTGAGTCACTAGAGTTGTCATGAAGGAGTTGTTCTAATTCTTCTAATTCATTTTGTGTAATTTTTTTACTTTTGTCTGTGTTTTTTTGTGTATTAGTGTTATTATTGTTATTATTGTTATTATTATTGTTATTATTGTTATGATTGTTATTATTATTACCCCTATTGTTGTTATTATAGTTAGAGTTTCCCTTATAGTTGTCATTATTGTTATAATTACCCCCTCTATTATTTTCATTATTATTATTGTTGGTACTATTATTAGAGTTAGATTGATTATTATTATAAGATTGTTTATTCATTGATTCATTAGATGTTGTATGAAAGAGTTTTTTAGTGATAGTATCTAGATTGGGATTATGATATGTATTTATTTCTTGTGTATTATTTGTATTGTCTACTTCAAAATTGTAGGTGTCGTTTATATTATGATGAGTAGGTGGATTATTATTTATTGTATTGGTGTTTATATTATTCGTATTATCATAATCAGCAGTAGTAGTAAGTGTTGAGATAATAAGATTTTCAGATTTGGGGATATTATTAAATACTACAGGGTTGATGTTATTCGTATGAGATTCAGGTATATTATTGTCTGTACAGTGTGTGTTGGTTCTATCATGCGTAGAATGATTGTAAGATGTATTCATAGTTTGTGTTGTGTAGATTGGATTATCGTTCATATTAGATTCATATAAGATATGTTTATTATAATTATTAGTGGTATCCTGATGTATAATGTTATTAGTATCAATATTTGTAATGTGTTTATTATTATTATTTGGATCAATATTAGCATTGTGGGTAGCGGGATTATCTGTTAGTGATTCGTGTGTATTGTCAATATGCATAGAATTAATATTGTTTGTAGTATGTTCTGTATTTATAGTCTCGGTAGATGTTATGTCATTAATATTGGTACTATGTATGGTTTGGATTAAGTTATCATTATTGTCATTAGGGTTTGATTCAATATTTTGGTTATCATTTGTAAGTGTGTTGTATAGTATATCGTTATTCGTGTCAGTTTGCGTAGAGTGTATAGTTGTAGTTAGATTATTATTATCATTTATTTTGTTGGTTTCATGATGTGTAATATCGGATATACTGTGGATGTGCAAAGAATCCATTTGATGTGTTGTGATTTTTTTATTAATATCAGTAATAGTGTGTGTGTCAGTATTATTAAGGTTTAGAAAATTAGTAGGAATATTATTATTATCAGTGGTGTTAACTTCAATAATGTTTTTATCAATGGTTTTTAGATGATTATTTAATGTATTATTATTATCATGATTAGTGGTGTTAATTTCGTTATTGTTAGAATCAAAAAGACAATTTTCTACATGTTGTGTAGGGAAGTTAATATTATCGATATTAATATTGTTGTCTATAGTATTCATATTATTTATGTTAGTATTATATAATGTGTGAATATTAGTATGATTATAATCAGTTGTGTGTAATGGTGTAATATCGTTTAGTGTAGAATAGTTGTTATTATCGTTACAATTATTTTTCGGTGTGAGGTCGTCATCAGAGGAGGTATCTTTCAGATATTCGTCATCCGAAGATTTACAGGATGTTTGACTATTATCTATTATAGGTGTATTACTGGTAGGACTATTGATATTAGAACTAGAGTCACTAAGAATAGTTATTATTGTTTGATTTTTAGGTGTTATTTTTATATTCATTATCTCATCTAACGGTACATTTCTTACATTATGTTTTATAGGTCGTTTAGATTTTCTTTTATTTTTATTAATATTATTTCTTTGTTTATTATTATCATATGATTCACTATCCGAGATAATTGTTAGACGTTTAGATAGCCATTTTGGTAATTTTATATGTTGACACTCTTCTAAGCTAATCCCACTTAATTTCCTTAATTTCCCCCCCATTTGTATTATTTTAATATTATCTATTATCAATTTTCTAGGAACATTATCATAATGTTCATTAGGGTTATTATTTTTCCATTTAAATATTCTTTGTTTTAATTTTAATATTGTATGATGGTCTATATCAAGGTTATATGGGATTTCATTTTCATTAATATCAGTGGTTTGTATATCACTATCATATTCACTACTATATGTGTCGATATCATTTGTAAGTTTATTAGTAGAATAGTTAGTATCATTGTTTCTTGGTTTATAATTTGTGGTAGTAGATTGGTTATTAATATGGGTATAATTATTTGAAGATTTGTTAGATAGTTTGGATTTATCTGGTGTATGTGTAGAGTTTTTATCATCAATATTTTTATTATTCATATAGGGAACAGAGAAAGATTTATTTGTTGAGTTAATTTTAGATATTTTATTTGGTCTATTATTTGTATTAGTTTTTAATTGTTTATTTGATTCATCTATAAATGATGTTATTGTATTAGGTTTCGTAGGGTTATTTAATTGTTCTAGTATTAATGGTACATTAGTTATAGCTGTTAATAGATTAGGATTTATTTTATGTTGTATATTATGATTATGGATTTCATGTAGTATNAGTTTNATAGATTGTATTACAGCATTACTATTGTTATCGTAGTCGCTTAATAGTGATAATAGTAGGGATTCAATTCGAGCATCTCTTGACCCCGAAGTTTTATTATATAGTATAGAGCATCGTGTGAAACACATTTGTGATCCATGTGATAGCTTTTTAATAGATTTTTCATAAGTATCTCCGCCATCATATTCTTCGATGGTGTAGTCTTTTGAGAGTAATAGATTGTGAATTTTAGATTTAATGGACGACATAATTGTGAATTAATGATTCTCCTTTTAATTTTTTCTGTGATAGATATATGGATTAGTATGAGTGTTTGGTATATTTATTATGAATTAATTAATTTATGAA
>TBL_comb48_EPIDRAFT_1003137_pt1 | contig 11143 bp, 6 predicted proteins | sample TroBogEpilimnion_37_FD_10681 | JGI IMG/M metagenome (IMG submission 10681)
GATAATAGTTTGTTGAGGCGTATGTTCTCTTGGCGTGGTGGGTCCGAAAACGGCAATACTACTGGGCCAATAAATTTTATCGAGCTTGGCTTGCACCCCAAGTTCCAGCACCTGCAACATACTTTCCATATTTATATCCCAGGCCCGTTTAGGATCTTTTTCGCCGGTGGCAGAAAGCAGGGCTGCCAGCAAATATATTTGCGTGATATTTTCTTTTTTTACCAATTCGGCAGTAGCGACTGCATCCAGTGCATTTAGCGAATAGTAAGGGCCACTATCTTTAAGTAGTGGATGTTCGTTTTTGATATCGGCGGCAATAACATTGCCGGAACCATAAATTTTTCTTAAGGCTAAGGTAAGCTCTACACCTATTTGCCCGCAGGCACCAATTATAAGTATCTTATCAGTTCTCATACTTTAATGTTTGCATTGCCTTTAAAAATTAGTATTTCCCTTAGCCTTTAGGCAAATTATTTTGCTTGATGTGTGCGTATCAGTTGGATAAAATCATCGAATAGATACCTGGAATCGTGAGGACCGGGTGTAGCTTCGGGATGGTATTGTACTGAAAATGCAGGTTTATTTTTTAAGCGGATACCTTCGATGCTGTTATCGTTAAGATTGATGTGCGTAACCTCTACATTAGCATTATTCTTTACCGATTGGGGATCGACACCGAAGCCATGATTTTGAGTAGTGATTTCGCTTTTACCGCTTATTAAGTTTTTAACAGGATGATTTAAGCCCCTATGGCCATGGTGCATTTTAAACGTTGCAATATCGTTGGCCCTAGCTAATAGTTGGTGACCTAAGCAGATACCAAAAAAAGGCTTATTGGTTTGCAGGATTTCCTTAATGGTATTAACCGCATAGCCCATGGAGGCAGGATCACCGGGACCATTACTAATGAAATAGCCATCGGCACCGAATGCACTTAGGGTTGCCATATTGGTTTTAGCCGGGAATACCTTTAAGTAGGCTCCCCTATCTGCAAGACATTGCAGGATATTTTTCTTTACACCAAAATCCATAACTGCAATTTTAATTGCAGCATGAGCATCGCCAAGCGTGTAAGGCTCTTTGGTACTAATTTGTGAGGATAATTCGAGGCCATCCATATTAGGCACTTTAGCGAGCTCGGCTTTAAGGCCTGCTTCATCGCTAATTTCGGTGCTGATGATACAATTCATGGCCCCTTTATTTCGAATATGCTGCACTAAGGCGCGGGTATCTACATTATAGATGGCTATAATATTGTTTTTAATCAGGTAATCTTCTAAGCCTTCGTCGGCCATCATGCGGGAGTACCTGTTCGTAATGTTTTTACACACCAGGGCTTTAATTCGCACCGAGTCGGATTCTACATCATCTTTTTTTACGCCATAGTTACCAATATAATCATTGTTCATGATTAAAACCTGGCCGGTATAAGAAGGGTCGGTAAACACCTCTTGATAGCCGGTCATTCCGGTATTGAAACAAATTTCACCACCACTTGTACCCTTGGCGCCAAAGGAATTACCTTTAAGTAAGGTACCATCTTCTAATAGCATCCAAGCGTGATTAATAACAGTTTGATTAGCAGGCATAATGGCAGCAAATGTAAGTATAAATTTAAAAGTGATTAAGTAAAAATAACCTAGGGGAAAAAATTGTTAATAAAAGGGGAATTGTTAAAATGCTTTTAAATAATAAAAATATTTTATTACAAATATTACTTATTAGCTTGATGACATTGCCCAAAAGGAGTTAGTGCAGTATTTAGTTTTAAATAATTTTTTTTAAAAAATCGTAATGTATCTTTAGTTCATAACAGGGTAGGAATGCTTCAGCATAAATTTAAATATTATAGAATTTCCGGCAAGGTAAGTGGTATAATATTGGGGGCGTTGGTGGTAATACTATTTATGCAATTATCGTGCAGAAATAAAAATGGTAGTACTACAAGCCAGACACCCGAGATAACAGATACCGCATTTAATAAAGCCTTAGCGTATGCAGAAAGGATTTGCGATTCAGGGTATGTGGATAGGAGTATGCTATATTTAGATTCGGCTTATCATGAAATTGACCCGGACAATATAGCGGACGACTTGAATTATTTGCATTACAATTTTGTTGCTTACTATAGAGATAAAAAGGATTATGTAAAGGCAGCATACTATGCGGATAGTATGATTAACCTGATACTAAACAATAAGCTACAGAAAAAAATGCCCAGGCGTTTGGTAGCCGCCTATTTTTCTAAAGGAGATGCCTATTTGGGGATGCATAAATATGCTGAGGCATTTTACAATTTTTTTCATGCCAATGCCATATCAAAAGGGTATTTGAACCCATGTGACCAATTGGATTTTACCTACCATTTGGGCATGGTACTTTATCAGCAGGAAAGGTATTTGGATGCGCTTGATAATTTTAAGCAGTCGTACGTAATTAGTAATATTTGCGATAATGAGTTTAATGATTTTTACAGAAGGCAGGAAGTATTAGACAATATTGGACTTTGCTTTCTTAACACCAAGAGCTATGATAGTGCTTTACATTACTTTAGCAATTGCCTTGACTATATAAATAAGGGTGCAAAGGACTATATTGATATGCCTGAAAATTTATTTAATCAGGCGAGGGCGGTTATTTATGGCAATATGGCAAGTGCATATATTGGAATGAAGCAGCCCGAAAAAGCTAAAGAATTATTAATTAATTCCATTAACATTAATTCGATACCGGGAAATGATTTGCTTGATGCACAATTATCTAAACTGAAATTATGCGGGTTGTATTTAAGTACAAGGGACAGGGATAAAATACCCGCTATTTTGGCATCTGTAAATACCGTAATTGATTCTTTACCTGACAGTAAAATTAAGAAAGAATATTACCGGCAAATGTGGCACTATTACGATGCCACTGAAAATTTGCCTTTAGCGTATAAATACCAATCATCTTACCTAAGCCTACAAGACAGTTTAAAACAACAATTGCATGCGTTGTATGAATTGGATTTAATGGAGCATTTTAAAATGCTGGAAAAGGAAAATCAGATAAGTTTTTTGGAAAAAGATGATGCTGCAAAAAGAAATTATTTAGTGATTGCGCTGCTGTCTTCCATCTTATCGTTAATTATAATTTTCTTGCTTTTTGAAAACTGGAGAAAATCGAATAAAAATTTGAAGGCACAAGAAATACTAAACGATAAGATTGCAGAACAAAATAAGAAGCAGGAAAAATTATTGCAGGATTTAGAACATTCTAATAAAGAAAAGGATAGGATATTGCGTGCAGTGGCGCATGATATCAGGAATCCGTTGGGTGCTATAGCAGCATTAAACCATATGCTGAGTGAAAACTTAAAAGATACGAGTGATGAAAACAAGGAGTTGATGAGCCTTATTAGCAATGCTACCAGTGATACCTTAGCACTTAGTCAGGATATTTTGCAGGCATCGCATAATTTGAAAAATTTGCCATTGGAGTTGGAAGATGTATTGGTGCAAAAATTAGTAAATAACAGTGTGCATTTATTACAGTTTAAGGCAAAGGAAAAGAAACAAAAAATTGAAGTAAAATTGCCTGAGCAACCTGTTTACGTGCGTGTGAACAGAGAAAAAATAAGTAGGGTTTTAGATAATCTGATTAGCAATGCTATAAAATTTAGTTATGAGGGTGCCACGATTATTGTAAGTGCCGGTGTAACAGGAAGCCAAGTAGTTATACAAGTAGCTGATAGCGGCGTAGGCATTCCTAACCATTTTAAACATAAGGTATTTGATATTTTTACAGAGGCCAAACGTTTAGGCACTTTGGGAGAAAAACCATTTGGTTTGGGTTTATCTATATCGCGCCAGATTGTGGTGGCACATGGTGGGGAGATATGGTTTGAGAGCAGTGAAGGTAAGGGAAGTGTTTTTTCGTTTTCGCTGCCGGGGTAGCCTTGGTTTAGTAATTAGATTTTGGTGTGGGCTTGTATGTTGGCAAATCTGACTAGAACTCAAATAAAAAAAGCAAGCTCCTTTAAGTATAGAAGCTTGCTTTTAACTAGATTATTAGAAGGAATTATAAATGCTGTTGTATTTTCTTTTCGAATACACTTTTAGGGGCGGCACCCATTTGTTTATCTACTACTTTGCCACCTTTAATAAATAATACACATGGAATACTTGTAACACCATAGCTGATGGAGGTGTTAGGATTCTCATCTACATTTAATTTACCTACACTTACGCGACCATCGTACTCCTTAGCTAAAGCATCAATGGTTGGGCCTAAGGCGATACATGGTCCGCACCAAGGTGCCCAAAAATCTACTACTGTTAATTTATCCGCTTTCAGAACATCTGTATCAAAATTGGAATCGGTGAATACTGCTGCCATTTTATTTATTTTTTATTGTTTTAAAATTAAAGAACTACAAATTTACTATCATTATCTGACTTAGTAACATAAGGTATGCAAATAGCCTTATAAATTACAATCATATCAGGCAACTTCTAATGAATATTGAATTTGGTCATGTTCCATCAAATAATGTACTAATGCGTCATTCAATTCAACCTTTTGGTTGAAAGATTTAAGTTTTACAAACATATTATGCTCTATATCTGCAATATGAAGCAACAACTCGGTATTACCCGGGTTTTGTTTGATGTTTTCGGTTAAAAAATTTACCATTTCGGCATCCAGTTTAGGCAAAGGAATGGCCAGCATTAATTTACGGGTCATGGTTTTTCGTACATTTTCCAGCAGCATGATGCCTTGAATGTTAAATTCCCAAACACCGGGTTTGTACTTATGCTCCTGATAGGTGCCTGTAACCATTATTTTATGACCATTAGTAAGATAATTACCGTATTGAACATAGTTATTTTCCCAAAGTACCAATTCCATATGGCCGCTGTAATCGTTGATTACCATTTTGCCAAACTTGCTGCCTTTTTTTGTGGTCATGTGGGCAACATCTGTAACAAAGCCTGCGATGCGAATTTGTCGGCCTTTTTTATTTTCGAGTTCGGTAACAGCACTTATGCTATAATTCTGCATTTCGAACTTATAGCCATCCAGCGGATGCGCACTTATATAGATACCAACAACTTCTTTTTCGCGCTCCAGCAGTTCGGGCAAGCTCCAGGGTTCGCAAGGAGGTATTACAGGAGGTTTAATTTCGGGCATTGCGGCATCGCCAAACAAACTATTACTTACCAGTGAGCTTGTGGATTGGAACTGATTACCGAACCTCACTAATCGATCCATACCCGTTAACGGGTCGCCGGAAAGGGTATGAAAATATTGCGCTCGGTGCATATCCTTAAAGCTATCCATAGCACCGGCCAGAACTAAACCTTCCAGTGTTTTTTTATTTACGGTTCTTTGATTAACACGTTTAATAAAATCGAACACATTTAAAAAAGGTCCATTTTTTTCGCGTTCCAGAATAATATCTTCTACGGCGGCCTCGCCTACCCCTTTGATAGCATTTAAACCAAAGCGCACTACCCCTTCCTTATTTACAGAAAAGCCCTTTAAACTTTCATTTACATCGGGGCCAAGTACTGCCAGTTCCATACGCTGGCATTCCTCCATGTAGAATTTAATCTTGTCGATATTACCTTGGTTATTAAGCACTGCTGCCATGTATTCGGCGGTATAGTGTGCCTTTAAGTAAGCAGTTTGGTAAGCTACAAAAGCATAACAAGTACTATGCGATTTATTAAATGCATATTGTGCAAAGGCTTCCCAATCGGTCCAAATTTTTTCCAGCTTATCAACAGGGTGGCCTTTTTGTACAGCACCCTCGACAAATTTGGCCTTCATTTTATCTAGAACAGCCTTTTGCTTTTTACCCATGGCTTTGCGCAGCACATCGGCATCGCCTTTACTGAAGCCGCCTATTTTTTGTGAGAGCAGCATTACCTGTTCCTGATATACGGTAATACCATAAGTATCTTTCAGGAATTCTTCCATATCCGGCAAATCGTAAACAATGGTTTCGAGGCCATGTTTACGTTTGATGAAGTTAGGAATATACTCTAGTGGCCCCGGCCTGTAGAGAGCATTCATAGCAATGAGGTCATCGAATTTATCGGGCTTCAGTTCCTTTAAATACTTTTGCATACCGGGACTTTCGAACTGAAAAGTTGCGTTGGTATTGGCATTCATGTACAGTTCAAAAGTCTTGGCATCATCGAGGGGTATATCATCTATATTGATGCTAATGCCATGATTACGCCTAATGAGCTCCAGGGCATCTTTAATAATAGTAAGGGTTTTTAGGCCCAAGAAGTCCATTTTAAGTACACCGGCGTTTTCGATGATATTACCTTCGAACTGCGTAATTAATAAATCGACATCCTTGGTGGTGCAAACAGGAATTAATTCGCTCAGGTCTTTAGGCGCGATGATAATACCTGCAGCATGTATACCTGTATTACGAACGGAACCTTCCAGTTTTTCGGCGGCATGTAATATGCGACCTTGGAGGCTATCTTCATCGAAGATGCCACGCAGTTTATTTACATTCTCTATTTCATCGCTACCCAGGCCTTCCTTACTTTCAAGACTATCATCGCCTTTGATGGGAGCATGAAGCAAGCGCTTTAGGCTAATACCCGGTTTTTCGGGTACCAGTTTGGCGAGAGCATTAGAATCTTGCAGGGGCAAATCGAGTACACGGGCGACATCCTTAATACTCATTTTAGCAGCCATGGTACCATAGGTGACAATATGTGCCACTTGATTTTTGCCATATTTTTTTACCACATAATCTATCACCTTTTGGCGGCCCACATCATCGAAATCCGTATCGATATCGGGCATGCTCTTACGTTCGGGATTTAGGAAACGTTCGAAGAGCAAATTGTACTTAATAGGATCGATATTGGTGATACCAATGCAATAGGCTACCACAGAACCCGCGGCGGAGCCCCTACCCGGCCCAACAAACACACCCAAGTCGCGGCCCGCCCTAATGAAATCGGATACAATTAGAAAGTAGCCTGCAAAACCCATGGTTTTGATGGTGAACAACTCGAATTTGAGACGTTCATCAATTTCGGGCGTGATATCCTTATACCTTTCCTTAGCGCCTGTCCAAGTTAGATGTTCCAGGAATGCATCCTGATCCTCATTGAACTCCGGCGGCACTTTAAAGTGAGGTAATAGAATATCGCGTTCCAGCTTAAGCGGCTTAATTTTTTCAACGATACGATTTGTATTTTCGATAGCCTCCGGGATGTCTGAAAACAGGTCAGACATTTGGCGCGTATTTTTAAAGAAAAACTGGTCGTTATAAAAAGCAAAGCGCCTATCTTTTACCTGTACATCATCATCGGCAAATTCTTTAAAGCTAGGCGTGCTTTGTTTTTCGCCTGTATTGATGCATAATAAAATATCGTGAGCATTAGCATCTTCCTGATCGACGTAATGGCTATCATTACTAGCAATCATGGGCACATGATACTTGAGGGCCAGTTTATGTAATACTGCGTTTACCTTAATTTGGTCGGGTATTTCGTGGCGTTGCATTTCCACATAATAATCATCGCCAAACAAGTCGAGCCACCATTTAAATGCCAGCTCTGCTTCGGCTTCGGATTTGCGTAAAATAGTTCGTGGTACCTCGGCAGCCAAACAACAAGTAGTTGCAATCAGACCTTCGTGGTATTGTAAGATAAGCTCCTTATCGATACGCGGATATTTGCCATATAGGCCATCAATATAACCCAGTGAACAAAGCTTTACCAGATTTTTGTAACCGATTTCGTTTTTAGCTAAAAGTAATTGGTGAAAGCGCACATCCCTATCATCTTTACTAAACTGCCTTTTATGGCGGTTATCGACAAGATAAAACTCGCAACCAATAATAGGCTTTACAACAGGCTCCAGGATATCCTTACCATCTTCGGTTTGGCCTACTACCTTAGTTTTCTTCCATGCTTGGGAAACGAACTCGAACACACCGAACATATTACCGTGGTCTGTGATAGCCATTCCGGGCATTTCATCGGCCTGGGCTTTGGCAAATAAGCGAGGGATATTAGAAGCACCGTCTAATAAAGAAAACTGGGTATGATTATGTAAATGGGAAAATTTCATGCTTACTTCGCAAACTCTTAACGCGTCTTACAAAATAACAGAAATAGGCAGGTATTTTGTTGGGTATTTATCCACAATGAGGTATAATTGGGAGCTTTATGAGCAAGATATATGGGACCTATAGAATTAGCTAATAAATGCATTATATTTACATAATATTAATTAATATTTAATTGGAGCTATTATTTTTAGAGCAGATTACGTCTTAATAATATCAGCATGCCTAAAACCTATTTTATATGAAGAAAATATTTACACTTTGCATAATGTTAGCATTTACAGTAGCGGCGAGTGCGCAGAAATTTCATATTACTGATTCGGGAAACGTGTGGCGTATAGAGGGAAATGATAATGACGGCAAGCAATGGGGCATGTACCAAACTACTTATGGCGATACCTTGGTGAATAATTTGCATTATAAATTTATTTCTACCAGCCAATATACACCTTGCCTGCCTTGCCAATATGGTGTAACAAGCGGACCTGTGGCAAGCAGGTTGATTAGAGAAGATACCATGCAAGGAAAAGTATATTTATGTTGTGACCTTACACATGTTTCCACTGACTCATCGGACCTGCTTTTATATGACTATAAGGCTAACCTTGGGGACTCTGTAAATGGACTTTCAAAGGGATATGTTTCCGGTATTGATTCTGTGTTATACCAAGGCGCCCATTATAAAGTGATAACTGTAACCTATTTAAGTGGAGGCTCGTGCAGATTTAGTTATATAGAGGGTATAGGCTTCCCGATGAGTCCATTTGGCTATTCTTATGTAATGAGTTGTTTTGAGGGAGGTGCTACATTAAAATGTTTTTCGACAATACAGGGCCATATACCTATTTCCTTTAATTACTATAATTGGCTAGGTTCGTTTAGCTATTCGAATGGCTGTACATCGGGCATTACGAACATGAGGAATTTGGAAGCACCAATAGTTTTTCCGAATCCTATAATGAATGAATTGAACCTAGAACATGCACCTGTTGGAGGAAATTTAAAAATTATGGACCTAACAGGGCGCATTATGGAAGCTATGCCTATTGAAGCAGAAAATATGCAAATAGCGACACCTACTTTGCCATCCGGCGCATATTATTTGATCATAAGCTTAGCAGATGGTACTCAAAAAATAAGCAAATTGATAAAACTATAGCCCGATACCAATAGGAGCAAGCTGCGATTTAAAGCATATCAAGAGAAATTTGATGCCGACAAATGATTATGCTAATGGCATGTTAACGATGTTTTATTGTTTAGTTAAATAGCGTGTGTGTTTAAATTGACATTATAATTAAATGCTTACTTGCATGTATAATTATCAAGTCATGGAACTCAACATCGCACGCAATGCTTATTATAATTACACTGATAGTCGCATCTCTTTTCAAGAGTTCGCCGCATATATCAAAAAAGGCATCCGCATTTGGGAAAACTCCAAACAATTCCCAAACGATAGCGAAAGCCTTAAAGCAGTTAAAATAGCAATAAGCTACCGAGCTTATTTGATGCAATTATTTCCTTTGAGTTGGAAAAATTATTTTTCCAATAACTAAAAATGAGTGGTCATATCTAATTGCTATAAATACGCTTTATAAGCGTATCAAATATTACTTTTTTTGATTCCTGTTTTAGGCCATTCCTTTAGGCCATTTGCTATACCTTTGCAGCAAATATATTTTTTAGAAGACTTATAGCTAATAACCAATGGGAGATTTTTCTTACATATTGGGCTCACACCCCTCTTATATTGAATCGTTATATAAAGATTTTTGCAATAACCCGGAATCTATAGACCCTGAATTTAAAAAATTTTTTGAGGGTTTTGATTTTGCAGTAAATCAACCCAATTTGGGCAATACAGGCCATAACATTTCTGCCAGCAATTTGGATAAGGAATTGGCTGTTTTTAAAATGATACGTTCGTTCCGCAAACGAGGCCATTTGGCGGCAACGACAAATCCTATAAGGCCGCGTAGAAACCGCAACGAAAAACTAGCCCTTGAAGATTTTAAACTAAGCGAAGCCGACCTTAATACTGAATTTAATGTAGGAAAGCTGATAGGCCTGGGTAAGGCCAAGTTAAGTGAGATAGTTGCCTACCTTAAAAAGGTATATACCGGTAATGTGGGCATACAATACACCTATATAAATGACCATGCTAAATGCCAATGGGTAGGCAAGGCCTTTGAGGATATGATGTTGACACCACTGAGCATTCCGCAAAAACGGAGGATACTGGAGAAATTGAATGAGGGCGTGATATTTGAAAAATTTTTGAATACCAAATACATAGGGCAAAAAAGATTTGGATTAGAAGGAGGAGAAAGTACCATAGCTGCGTTGGATACCATTATAAACGATGCAGCAGATGCCGGTGTGGAAGAAGTAGTTATAGGCATGGCGCATAGAGGGCGCTTAAACATCTTAGCCAATACCCTTAAAAAAACATACGAGCAGATATTTTCGGAATTTGAGGGCACCATGCCACCTGATATGACTATGGGTAGCGGAGATGTAAAATACCATTTGGGCTTTCAGTCTACCATAACAACACCTAATGGTAAAAGCATTAATCTGCAACTTACGCCCAACCCATCGCATTTGGAGGCGGTAAACCCGATAGTTTGCGGATTTGCAAGAGCAAAAGCAGACACCCTATATAACCACGAATATGATAAAGTACTACCGATACTTATACATGGCGATGCAGCGGTAGCCGGGCAAGGTATTATTTATGAGCTGTTGCAGATGAGCAGATTGGAAGGTTATTCGACAGGCGGAACTATACATTTTGTAATTAATAACCAAATTGGATTTACTACAGATTTTGATGAAGCAAGATCATCTGATTACTGCACTAGTGTAGCATCGATGGTGCAAGCACCTGTGCTGCATGTAAACGGTGATGATGCAGAAGCTGTAGTGAAAGCCTGTGCCTTGGCAGTAAAATACAGACAACAATTTAACGAGGATATTTTTATAGACATGGTTTGCTATAGGCGCCATGGCCACAATGAAGGAGATGAGCCTAAGTTTACACAGCCG
>TBL_comb48_EPIDRAFT_1003140_pt1:0-10000 | contig 11136 bp, 15 predicted proteins | sample TroBogEpilimnion_37_FD_10681 | JGI IMG/M metagenome (IMG submission 10681)
AAAAAAAAAAAAAAAGAAAGAAAAAAAGAAGGAAGCGATTTTCACTGAACGATGTTGTGATATACAAAATCCTTGATTGATTGAAGGGTATGCCAACGGCAGCGTGTGTCAGTACGAGAGGAACACTCACGCCACGTCGCTGGTATCGGCAATTGGCTGATCCGCTATTGTTGCGAAACTATCACGTGAAGGATACTGGCTGAAAGCATCTCAAGCCCCAAGCCGGGCCGGATGCCATTCATACTCTGTGGTTTTTTTCACTAAATGTGCTGTCCGAAAGAAAGAAAAAAAAAAGCAGACGGATTTCAAAATGCGCGTTGTTTTTTTAAACAAAGTGAACCAAGTCTCTGATTGTCAGAAAAGACATACTATCCTAAGAGCACAAATCAACGTCACTATGTTTTCCATTTTGTTGAGAAATGGGTGTGGCGGCAGATTGTCAATCTTGCAAAAAAAGTCAGACCCTTGAGGATGTTTGCGGAATTTCGAAGCATGGAAATTACAAACAAAAGCCGAGTAAGGCCGATGGTTTTTTCTATGACTTCCGGGAAACTCACACTCAGAGTTGTTATCAGAGAATACAGTCCTATCAAAATGAGATATGCAAAAAATCATTTCGCGACGAGCGGGCATAAACACTCGAGGTGTTATAAAAGATTTGGCTGGGGTCTTTTTTATACACCAAAAAAGAGAAAGAAGTATTTACTGGTTGTTGTTATTGACTCTTGTCTTTTCCGTACCGAGGTGCTGAACCTATGCTAAAACTGTGCGTGAGACCGCCCCAGAGTTTGGTCCTTTGTATGGTGCCATGTTGTTTCTTTTTTTGAGACTTCATGAAATAAAGGACTTGTCAAAAGTTTTTCTGGAAAGAAAGAAAGAAGAAGGACCAGGATACCGGAAGCAAAACGAACCGTTTGAGTGCGAGCGAGCGATTATTTGTTGTGAAACCGGAGGCACATTTGTTTTTTTGTGTCTTTCGATACACAATAATTTGGCATTTTCCTTGTATCGTGTTGGCTGGGAGATAAAAATTGGCAACAGCATTGTTTTGCTGTTTGTTGATAACAAAATGCAATGCGGTTTTTTTCCTCAGGGTTTTGTCGTTGGCAGAAAAAGTGCTGAAAAAGTTTACAGAACAAACAATGTGGGAAGCGAGAGACCCATCACATTGTTGCTGATTTTTGCATTAATGGAAAAAATCTATCATCTTTCTTATCCTCTTTTTCAAGGTTGGCTTTTTGTCAATACAAACAAAAAGCAGAAAAAAGTGTTTTGTTGTTTTCTTTCCGTAGTGGCCGGAAAAAAAAAGAAAATCTGGTTGATCCTACCAGTAATCATATGCTTCTCTCAAGGACTCAAGCCATGCATGTGTCAGAGCAATCTGACCGGATTTTTTATGATGGGTTAGTCGGTCCGCAAATGGCTCATTACATCAGCGACAATCAATCTGTGTTATGCAAAGAGAATGAAAGAAACCTGATTTTTTTTGGGTTTCTGGCTTTTTTTGAAGCCACGTGGAAATATCCGTTTTAACGAGTTGGCTAATACGTGAACGATTTTTTTCAGAATTAAACTTCTCGGTTTTCGGCCTTTTTTTATTATAAAGGCTAACAAAAGAAAGAGAAGGGACGCGGTGTGTTGAAACAAAGACCGGTGCCTGTTTTCTTGTGTAAAGAGAAAGGCAGTGCAACACAAAAAGTTGGTGATTCAGACTCACAGCGCGCAAGTGTTTAATGGTTTTGTGATTCTTTTCCGCGCAATCTATTTTGTATATTGGGCGCAGATTGTGATAGCAGAGTTTAACTGTTTTGGGTTCTGTTTTAACCGATTGCTTTCAAGAAAACAGAAATGGGAAACAAATAAACACCGATTGGTGTGTTGTGTCAAAGAACAAGGAGAAAAAAAAAACGGGATCCGCATTTTCTTGGAAAGAGAAAAAGAACAAGAGTTTGTTGCTGCAAAACCAGTTCGAGTTTCTGCCCTATCAGTTGTCGATTGTGGTTCAGTGCTCCATGATGACCCTTACGGGTACGGAGAATTGGGGTTTTATTCCGGAGAGGGAGCTTGAGATTTGGCTACCACCGCCAAGGTGGGCAGCAGGCGCGCAAATTGTCCAATGTCAGCACAAAAATCGTTGAGGCAGCAACGAGGAATGGCAACACCTTTGGCTCTTTTGTCATTGGTGAATTTATAATCGCAATGGATGTCGTATTCAAAAACAACAATGAGTATCAACTGGAGGGCAAGCCTGGTGCCAGCAGCTGCGGTAATTCCAGCTTCAGCAGCGTATATCAATATTGCTGCTGTTAAAAAGCTCGTAGTTTGTATCTGAACACGGCGCGCCCGTACGTGGAAAACTGTAGGAATGGATTTCTTTTTTTCCTTTCCATAGTTTTTTATATACGGGGTTTTGCTGGGGAAATGTTTTTCTTTTGTGGCAAACGTTGCCATGTTCGCTAAATCGTGGAAAAGATTCTGAGCTAATGCGGGAAGCTACCTTGTTTTGGTAGTGTACTGCTTTCCATCGTTGGAGACGCCTGTGTGTGAAATGCGCGCCTTTTGTCAGAAAAGTGAAAATTGAATCTGTTTTTTTTGAAGTCTCATTTATACAAGAGACTTTATAAAGAAAAGATTATCGTTTGCTATTTCTCGGGGTCGGAGTTATCAAATCTCTTATGCCGTGTTCGGATTCAAAAGGTTGAACTTCGTCTCAAGTCCTTAATCTTTTTTTTGGATTAATGGATGTTTTGGGATGTTCAATCTTACCTATATGTCTTGGCATCCACGGATGTCACCGTGAACAACACAGCATGTCCAAAATGTGCCGACTTGTCGGCGGAATGGTGTAGCGTGGCAATGACAAAGGATCGACCGTTGGGCTTTATAATACAAAAAGTCTTCTGCCGGTGTTTCAGGCCCAATTTCCTAAAATGGGCAATGCGGGGCGCACAGTCAATCAACCTCTTTTTTTGTTGTTTCAAACACTTTCCCATTTTCTTGGGCTAGTAAACTTGAGACAAATAATAAAAAAAAAAAGAGTGTTGAAATCGACACGCTACCGAACGGAAATGATGGGAGATTATGAGGTCCCGTGAACTGTGTCGCGAGAGGTGGAATTTTCAGACCGATGTGTGGCAAACCGAAGCGAAGGCTCTTTGGCAAACTTGTCTCTGTCTATCAAGAACGAGAGTATGGGGATCGAAGATGATTAGATACCGTCGTAGTCCATTTCCCTAAACTATGCTGGCTCGGTGTCAGCGGAGTTGATCTTTTGGGATGAACTCTGTTGGTACCATTCCTTTCGCAACGAGAAATCCTAAGCTTATGGGTTCAGGGGGAAGTACTGTCACAAGGCTGAAACTTAAAGGAGTTGACGCAATGACACCACAAGGCGTGGAGTATGCGGCTCAATTTGACTCAACACGGGAAATGTTACCAGTTCAGAACGTTATGAGGATCGACAGATTGAAAGCTCTTTCGTGATTCCTTGAAGGGTGGTGCATGGCCGCTTCTGGTTGGTGATTTGATTCGTTTGGTTGAGTCCGCGAACGAGCGTGATCTTTGCGTCTTAATAGACTATGACCTCGCGCTTATTTTGTTTTGTAGGGTTCGTGGGGATCTTTTCTTTTCTTGTTAAAAAGAAAAAAGAAGGTTCCTTCGCCCGAGAGCGTCATGTTTTTCCTTTTTCCGCTTCTCAGATGGATAATTCACAAGTCGGGCAAGTGAATTCAACCGACAGGCAATAGCAGGTCTGTGATGCCCCTAAATGCATTGGGCTGCACGCGCACCACACTGGTTTGCAGAACATGTGGCGTTTGTTTTTTTCTCTCATTTCAATGAATAAAGAAACTTTGTGTTCAAGCCACTATTCATTGTATTCACGGGGTTTTCCTTTTTTGGAAAGTCTTTCAATGAAAAGTGGCCCTCTCTGGAAACGGCTTGGTAATCAGAAAGTCAAGCCGTGCTGGGGATTGGCGTTTGAAATTGTTTGCTATGAACGAGGAATGCCTAGTATGCGCGAGTCATCAGCTCGCACAGATTGTGTCCCTGTTATTTGTACACACCGCCCGTCGTTGCTACTGATGGTCAATGGATAGAGAATCGTGGAGGAAAAGAAAAAAAAAAGAGATTTCAAACTCTCTTTTTTTTGTTTTTGTTATCCAAAACTGTGCAATGTTCTTTTACTAGAGGAAGCAAAAGTCGTAACAAGGTTTCTGTAGGTGAACCTGCAGAAGGATCATTATCAAGAATTTATATGTCGCTGGTTGTGAGTTTTGTTTTTTGTTGCTGCGGAAAGAAAGGAAAAGAGCTAAAAAAAAAGAGGTGTATGCAGAAAAACTCATTGGGGTTTTTTTGTGTATGCTTTATTTTTTTCAGTGCAGTGCCTTGGCGTCGGCCCGTCAGAGAAATGAAAAATGGGGCTTTGATTTTCTTCACAGTCTCACAAGAGAAAAAAAGGAACAGCAACAAAAAAAAGTTTTCAGCGGTTTTTAGGTTTTGTTAACCCTAAAAACACTAAAGCTTTTTTTTTGATTTGGAGATTTTTTCACATGGCGAAATTGCAAAATTCCAATATACGGGGTGATTTTGAAGATTTTTTTGGGAGACCAAAAAAGTTTTTACACCCCGATTATGTTGGAAGAAAGAAAACGGTGGATAAAAAGTTGAATAACTTGCCCTTTTTGTGTTAAAAAAGGTCCAGTTAAACAAAATATGCCCGCGGAATGTGAATGCCTTTGGCTTATTGCTTTGAAGAAGAACGGAGTTGTTTCCGATATGTTCGTTTGAGTTGCAAAGTCTCGTGAACCGCAAAGTGTTGAGGACTGATTTTGAACACACCTCGTTTTGGCAGTTGGATGGATTTCTTTTTTGATTCGTGCATTCCCTTGTGTCGTGTAAATCTCAGGGTGATCAAATGTTTGCGGGTTATTGGTGACTTTTTCCCGCGCGCTGGAAAAGAGCTTTAATGGAGAAGTTGATGGAAGGAAACAAAAAAGTGATTTCTTGGGGATTTACCTTTTCATGAATGAAACATTATTACGTTTTTGCCCTCAAAGAAAGGTGTTTTTTTCGTCTTAAAAAACAAAGACGTTTACCTTTTCATTTGGATTCATTCAGAAAAGTGTTGGTTCACGTTTTCACGTTTTGGTTTTTTTCTGTCTCCTTGTACAGAAAACGGCTGTTGTGTCAGATGGGTTTTTTCCCTAACTGATTCTTTTTGTGGTCGATGTTCTTATTTTTGTTGCCTATGTCCAAGTCGCATAAAAGCATACAGGCTCAGAAAAAGAGCATTAGTGGAAGGAGTTTTTACTCCTTCTCTTTTGTTTCTTTTTAATGATCAGTATGGTTTCTTTCTTTGGCAAGTGCTTCTCTTTTTAATTGTGATGCACAGTCTTGGAAAAAAAAGACAAAAGCAATCGAGTGGAATGGCAAAAAAAAAAAGATTATTTACCACAGAGAAAAAGTCAAGGAAAAATGATGAAGAGCAAAAAAGAAACATTGGAGATAGTCACAATCCTATCATCTACTTGTTTCTTATCAATCACAGAAGAAAGAAAAAAAACTATATGGCTAGTTTTTTTTGTTGGTGGCTTGTAACCTGATGATTTGCAAAGTGACCTGCCTAACTCAAGCATGTCAGTCGGCGGAGGAACAGAAAGTAACAACGATTGTCTCAGTAATGGCGAACGAAGTGGCAAGCGGTTTTTTGTCATTCCATCAAACAGTTTTGACATGCCGATTGCCCTTTTTTTCGGGATTTTCCTATCTTGTGTTGGCGGCTCCAACCTTTCGGCGATGCGTGGTTCAAATGGTTCATTGCGTTATCGAACCCAGGTCGGGTTCTACGGAAAGTTTTTCTTTGGGGATTCAAAAAGTGGTCTGAGACGATTCACGACACAGGGTTAGAGGCCCGTATGCAAAAAAATTCTTTTTTTTTGCGGAAATTGTCCTTTTCCATCCGCTGGCGTTTGTATGCTCAGTGCAACTTATGAGTAGCGTTTCTTGGAATTGCAACGCAAAGTGCGAGGTGTGCCCCTCGCTAGACGGAATACCGGCGTCAGACCGATAGCGTACAAGTAGAGTGATCGAAAGGTGAAAAGTACTCTGCAAAGAGAGTTAAAAGTACCTGAAACTTCCGCAAAGGGCAAAATGGTTATGTGAACTTGCCTCACGGTTTTTATTCCTTTTTGGGTTTAAAGGAGCCTTTTCAAGAAGAACTCTTCTTTGATTTGGTAGCCCTAATTCCCTTGATGTGACTGGTCAGATTCCTGGAAAAAAAATGGATGAGAAAAAAAAAACATTGTCAAACTATTTTCCACAACTTTGCTCTGTATTTTTGAATAAAAATATGGTTCTAATGTTTTGGGAATGTTTGTTTGCTTGATTTTTTTTTGTGATGGCCTGGTTTGTCTGCGAACAAGTGATCTCGGTGAAACCCTGAGCGAAGTCAGACGGAGAAAAAAAAGTCGTTATGAAAATGGAGCTCTCTCTTTACCAATGCATAGTCTAATCATTCGTTGAGGATGATCAAAATTCAGTCTGGATGTTTTTTTGCGCGGTGTTTGTCAGTTGTTTTGGAATCGAGGATTTGTAAAAAAAAGTGTGGAATTACTTACTTGGTTTTTTCCTCTCAGAGATTGTTGGTTGAGCATGTGACTTGTGAGAATGTCAAAAAAGAAAGTTCTCAGCGGGACAGAAGTTATTCACGCCGGTTGTGCTGATCTTTGGCAAAGAAAGAAAAAAAGGCATTGGGGATTTCGAATCCCACTAATTGTGTTCAGAGTTTGGATTTGTGATGGATGGGGTGATTTTTTTCACAACTGAAGTCATGTCCATTCTCTTTGGACACAAAGTGTTGATTTCTCTTCGGAGAATATAAATGGGCTGTTATAATCCTTTTTACCAAAATTGCGGTTGTTTTTGCTTACGTTGACGGTTGAATATATTCTGGGTGAAAAAGAAACACATATCGTTGTTTTTGCCTCTGATGGTTGTCGAAGCGGGGGTCATTTGACTCCCGTCTTGAAACACGGACCAAGGAGTCTGCTGTCCGCGCAAAGTGGGACGCCGTGTGATACTAACGGATTTCGTATGTTTATAACAGTTCTGGGATTTTGTTGCCTTATGTGAAAACAGACAAAAAAGCTTCCGGTGTTTTTTTCCTCAGAAAAAGAATCTCTGTTATACGAAGAGGAAACGCGTGGTGAAAGCAAACGTGATATCTGAGTGCAATATGCAAAAATGAACGCTTGGTTTTTTTAGATCCATTTGATCGGCCGTGTAAACAACGGTTTGTTCTGTGGGTTTTTTTTTAAAAAAACGTTTGGTGCTGATTCAAAATTGCGGGATAGCAGCAGTGATAGGGTTGCCCTTTCAACGGCCACCAGATTTTTCCAGTCGATCAAAACTAATCATTTTGCAAAAAAGGACAGGACTCTGAGTGCGAGCGATGGGTTGCAGGACCCGAAAGGTGGTGAACTATACTTGGTTACGGCAAAGCCATGGGAAACTGTGGTGGAGGCCGGGCGCGTTACTGACGTGCAAATCGTTTGTCTGAGCAGAGCATAGGGGCGAAAGACTCATCGAACCTTCTAGTAGCTGGTTTCTTTCGAAGTTTCCCTCAGGATAGCTGGAGTCAATGTGGGATTTGATTTTGTTGGCCAAGAAAAGGCAAGAACAAAAAAATGTTCTAACGGATTTTTGTGATGTCGAGCAACGAATGAGAGGCAAATTTATCTGTGGGAATATCACCTGCAAACCTATCCTCAAACTGCGAAGGTGCAAGGAACGACAAAGTCCTCCGCTGCCTCAATTGGGTGGAAAAAAGAAAATTCTTTTTTTTTTCCGTTTCCAAACGAGCGGGAGGCAAGCGATGGGAAACCAAGAAAAGGTGGGAGGTGTGAATCCACCCCTTTGATTTCAAAAACGGAGAAACAAAAAGCGCGAGCGATTCAGAATGGAGTGACTCTTTGTGGGCCACGACTGGTAAGCAGTGCTGGCGATGCGGGGTGATCCGATAGCACGGTTATGGTGCCCGAGTGCTTGCTCATTTCAGAACCCAAAAAGGATGTTACCTGCTGCTGATAGCAGGACGGTGGTCATGAAGGCTGGAATCCGCTGAGGAGTGTGTAACAACTCACCTGCCGAAGCGGGCGGCTCCGAAAATGGATGGCGCCCAAGCAAGTGTTCGTCCCTTGCCTAAACCGTGCTGCTGCGTGCGGCTATGGTTGGACATTGCTCTCATATAATCTTTTTTATATGAGATGTTCATTGTTCCATTTTACCGGTTCGAAAGAACAGGCAGGGTTTGCAGTCATGTAGAGAGATGCTGGGACGAGTCTATGAAGACCGTGTCATGAGACGGGGCGAAGCGATCCAATGGTGCAGATCTCGGTTGTAGTAGCGGCTATTCAATCGGAAACGAGCAAAAAGTTTTTTTAAAAGGCAAAATTTTGCCAATCAGTGTTTGAGGACTGGAGTGGATAAGGCTTCCGTACCAACAGCCGTTGAATACGGGTCAGTCGGCCCTGAGTCAAATGCGAAAGTGCGTGGATTTTGTTTAATGTTGGTGAGCAGAACCAAGCGTGGCGAACGAGAAAATGGCTCAATATTCCGGTACGACGTGGCTTTTTTTGTTTATCACTCTTTCGATTTTTGGGACTTTTGAGTGTTTCACAAAAAAGAAAGAAAGAGAAAGATTCTAAGAGAAAAAGTTCTCAAAAATCTTTTTTTATCTTTTCCTTGGGTTTGAAACTTTCTCAATATAAAGATAATGAATGGGTTGGCGACGAAATCAATGCAGTTTGATTTCAAAAAAAAAAAAATCTGATGATGCGAAGCGAGGTTCGATGGCGCTGGGTCCCCGCAGTTGTCTCTTTGCTGAATGATGAGATACAGAGATTTTCCTTATTCCTTAAATTGTTGTTGGTGGAGGCCATTAACGGGCACGCCAAGTGGAGAAATGGCTTTCTGCTCAGCAGATGGGTACTGCCTCAGTACCCGGGATTTGTTATTTGTTATGCTTACTTTTTTTGTGTCGGCAAAAAAAGAAGGACAGAAAAAGAAATGTTGTCTTTGGTGATACCCGCGTTCTCCACGGAAAGCCCTGCTGGGCGAAGTTTAAAAGGAAACCAGAAAAAAAAAACTGCTATGCGGACACCGTACCAAACACCGCAGCAGGTCTCCACGGCAAGTCGTCTCTGGTCGATGGGTGCAATGCAGCTAAGGGAAGTCGGCAAACTAGTCGCGTAACTTGGGAAAATGCGATGGCTCTAGAGACTGGAATCGCTCCGGCGATAAAGCTTAAGTTTTTTGTCAGAGTCTCGATGAACATATTTGGTGGAGAACACTCGTTGTGGCCTTTTTTGGGTCACACAATGTTTTCTTCCTTATATGGTTTATCTTTTTTCGGTGTTTTTGCTTTGCCTCGGGGGACAAATAAAAACAAGAAATTGTTTTACATTGTCCAGACGGTTTTCTTTGATGAAGGGAAGAAAGTCAGCGATGCGTTTTTATGGGAATAAAAATTCAGCAATGTTTTTTTTGCTCCCTTTGTTTTTGAGCAGTCCACATGGAACTGTGTCTGCGCAAGGGAATCCAACTGTTTAATTGAAACACAGCGTCGTGTGGGATCTCAGTGGTCATGGCCACGAGGTGACTTCTGCCCAGTGCTCTGAATGTCAATGCGGAGAGACCCAGCCAAGCGCGGGTAAACGGCGGGAGTAACTATGACTCTCTTAAGGTAGCCAAATGCCTCGTCAACCAATTATTGACGCGCATGAATGGATCAGTGAGATTCCTACTGTCCCTAGCTGCGATCCGGTGAAGCAACAGGCAAGGGAACGGTCTTGCGAGCGTCAGCGGGGAAAGAAGACCCTGTTGAGTTTGACTCTAATTTAACGCTGTGTAGTGACATGGGAGGTGTAGAATAAGTGGAAGGATGTTGGGTGTGATTGTTCTTTTTCTTTCACACTTCTCTTTCTACGATGTCAACATGCCC
>TBL_comb48_EPIDRAFT_1003143_pt1 | contig 11122 bp, 7 predicted proteins | sample TroBogEpilimnion_37_FD_10681 | JGI IMG/M metagenome (IMG submission 10681)
GACACATGATCCGGCCCCACACGCCGCCAGAAGCACCCGCCGACGAGCCTGCGCGTCGTGGGGAAGCCAGTGGTGCGTGGGCGTCTCCCTGGGAGCTGGATCTGGAGTGGCAGGATGCGCCGCCGGGGAAAAAAATCCGCCATGTCGAGCCCAAGCCTGCTCCTGCACCCGCACCGTACGAACCCAAGTTCATCCCTGCGGCACCGGTGCCGACACCGCTGCCGGTAGCAGCGGAAGCCGTGCCCGTGGCACCACGGATTGCGCCGCCTTCCAGACTCGTCACCACGCCACGCCCTGCACCGGCATTAGAGCGCGAGATCTCATGGTCCACCCTGGCCATCTTGAGCATGGGATTGCTGGCGTTGGTTTTCATCGCCTGGCTGTATGTGGACGATCAGGCACCGGGCCTGGATCAAGACCTGCTCTTACACCGACCGGTCGATCAAGCGGCCACGATTCAGACCCCCGAGAAGCTGCGCAAGTTTCTCCATTCGCTCGTCCCCTTTGACACATCACAAACTCAGGGGAAGCCGCCATGGCTGTGGGACACGCCATCGCTTTCACGCGTCGTGCAGTCCAACGGCACCGCCCTCGACAATTTGCGTGACCTGCTGGAGGACGCCGACTGGCATCCCACGCATGCAGCATGGCATGCTGAGGACCCATGCAATGATCCGCGCTGGCAGCAGGTGATGGTGCTGAAGCAGGCGGAGGCCGCCTATCTCTCCCGCCGCATGCAGGAAGAGGCGGCGTTTGTTGCGGCAATTGATCTCGCGGAACTCGGCTGGCGGCTGGAGCCTATCTGGGCCTGGCCTTCCTGCTACCAGCGCTCCTTGGAGGCCCAGACCCTCGCTGCCCAAACGCTCGCTGATTTGCTGCGGCAGACTCGGTTGCCGGAACCGGCCCTGCGGCTATTTCAACGCCAGTTTAGCAAGTGCCAGCCCACGACGAAGATGCTGGAGGGCGCGCTGAGCGCCTTCTACGTGCATGAGAAAAAACTCATCCTCGGACCGAAGAGCGGCGAGAACCTCGACACCATGCCTGGCGGCGTGCAGTTGCACCGTCCGGGCCGGTTGTTTTTCAAACCGCATGAAACCCTGCAGCATTTCGCCACCGCGTTCCGGCAGATCAAAGAGGAAGCGCTGGCACCGCTGGTCCTCACCGCCGAAGTACGGCTGAAGGATAACCCCGTTGCCGAAATGTCCTACCAGCCCAATTCCTCCGGACTGGCCTACTACCATCAGCGCATGAAGACCTACACACCCATGCCTGCGGCGCTTGGGCTGATGCGCGCCCGTGGCAATCTGGTCATCACCCTCTTCGCGGTGCGGCGCTGCATTGCCGAGAAGAAGATGCTGCCGACCACCCTCGAACAACTGTGTACTCTCAACTACCTGCTCGACCTGCCGCTGGATCCCTTCTCGGGTGCCCCGCTGCAATTCAGCCTGGAGAAGGGGTTGATCTGGTCTGTGGGTACGGATTTGAAATCCGCCAACGGAGCAGCTACAGAACCGCCGATGAGTGACGCTACGGAGCCGACTGTGCAACTCGGCATCGCCGTGGCGGCGGTGGCGAAGTAGGCGGGCTTGCATTCAGCGCATTCGCCACATAGAATCCACCATGGCTGTTTTGTCTCCATTGCCCGAGCCGCCCGCCTCCATGCATCGCCGCATGACGGTGGAGGAGCTGTACCGGCTTTATGAATCGCGTGATCCAGCCGATACGCAGCGGATGGAACTCCTCGAAGGAGAGATTGTCTTTATGATGCCGCCTGGACCTCTGCATAGTTCATCGAATACCAGGATGAACCGGTTGATGACTCAAAAAGTGGGGGATGCTTTGACGGTGCGCTGCCAGGAACCAGTCCGCATTAATCGCCGCAATGAACTGCAGCCGGACGTCGCAGTGGTAAAGTTGCGCAAAGATGACTATGCGCTTTCACATCCTGACCCCGATGAAGTTTTGCTCATCATTGAAGTGTCAGACACCTCCTTGGAATTCGATTTGAATGCCAAGCGCCGTGCTTATGCGAAAGCGGAGATCGCGGAATACTGGGTGTTGGATGTGAACTCGCGAGAACTGCACGTCTTTCTGAATCCGTGGGAAGGTGATTACACGCAGCACTCAACCCACCAAGGAGATGACGAAGTGGTCTGCACGACGATCAGCGGGCTGAAGGTGAGCGTGAGGGAGCTATTGCCTGCGGTTTGAGGGCTGCTCATTGAGCGCACGTTTCATGGTTGAGGCTTCGGTTGTCCCGATATGCTGCTGCTTGATTTCCATTCTCACCAATGGGATGAAGAGTTTAATGCCAATGGCTGGAGTTTGAAGTCATTTGACTGGCTGTAGAGTTAGGTATTTTTTAGCAGCAGCTCTTTTCCAACCGCTCAGTTGTGGAATCATCAGCGAAACAGATTCTTGGCAGCTTGCATCCCTTAGTTTGCTCAGTGCCTTGAAAACATGACCGTTAACGTCGGGATCATCTATTAAAGACGATAGCGCGGTTGCTTCGCCTGTTCCACCGAATTGACCAAGCATCAAAACCATGTTTTGCCTGCCCTTGGAGTAGCTGCGATTCTTGCAGATCAAAGTAAGTGCCTTGAGCACAGGGCTGTCTGCCCGCCAGTCCTTACGGGTTAACAAAACAGGTCGTAACCGTTCGCTCAAATGCCAAAGCATAGTTTCATATGTAGCCCAATCGGGAGCACCGTCCACTCCTGCCATTGAGAGGTCCGTTCTGGTTTTGCGGAGATGGTCTGCAAAGATTGTCAAAGCAGCAGCGATTGACGGCCCGTCCAAGGAGTTTGGTGCAGCCACCCCGATGTCATTAATCAATGCAGTGGCTTCATCCAAGGTCATGGCTCATTGAACGAGGTTGGCTTAATAAAGTTGAATCACGAAGAAACAAGAAAAGACCATTCCAATAGGACTACTTTTTCCACCTCATACAGCGAAAGGGATGATCGTCGATCATGTTGGCCTGCACGCCGGTGAGGCGGTCGGCATGGTAGAACTGGACGCCGACGTAGTGGTAGATCGGGAGGATGACGGCTTCGTCGGTGACGAGGAGTTTTTCGGCCTGCTGGAAGAGGGTGTTGCGCTGATTCAAATCGGGCTCGCGTGCGGCGGCGGCGATGAGTTCATCGTACTTGGCGTTGGCCCAGCCGGTGCGGTTGTTGCCGTTGCCGGAGAGGAACATGTCCAAAAACGTGCCGGGATCATTGTAGTCGCCCACCCAACTGCTGCGGCAGAGGTGGTAGTTTTTCTCTTTCATGGAGGCGAGGTAGATCTTCCATTCCTGCTTGGCGAGATCGACGCTGATGCCGAGGTGCTCCTGCCACATGGCTTGCAGTTCGACGGCGATGTTGCGCTCGACGGGCTTGGGAAAGTAGAGGTACTCCACGCGTGGGAAACCTTTGCCGCCGGGGTAGCCTGCTTCTGCGAGCAGTTTGCGCGCGCGTTCGGGATCGAACTCGGGGCCGGGGGGCGGCTGGTAGTTTTGGCCGGTGCCGGGCGGGGTGAGGCTGAAGGCGTTGCGCTCGCCGAGTTGGGTGATTTTTACGGTGACGCGCTTGCGATCAATCGCCAGTGAAAAAGCGAGGCGGATCTTCGGATCGGTGAACGGTGCGCGGTTGACATTGAAGCGCGTGAAGTAGCTGCCGAGGAAGGGGCCGGTGTGGAAGTAGGGCTGCTGCTTGAGTTTGACTGTGAGCGAGGTGGGCACCATGCCCTTGTCCATGATGAGGTCGGCCTGGCCGGTGAGGAAGTAATTGATCGCGGTGTTTGGCTCTGAGATGGGCAGGATTTCGATGCTCTTCATCGACACGTTGGCGGCGTCCCAGTAGCGCTCGTTGCGGCGCAGGACGATGCGGTCATCCAGCAGCCAGTCTTCGAGGGTGTAGGAGCCGTTGCCGACCAGGACGCCCGGCTTGAACCAGGCGGTGCCGTGTTTTTCCACGACGCGCTGCGGCACGGGCGAGAACGTGGTGAAGGCGCAGAGGTCGATGAAGTAAGGTGTGGGATTTTCGAGCTCCACGCGCAGGGTGAGGGTGTCCAGCGCCGTCACCCCTACCTGCGCGAAGTCCTTGAGCTTGCCTTCATGGAAGCCCCGGGCGTTTTTGATGACATACATCTGGCTGGCGTAGTCGGCCCCGAACTCGGGCGTCAGCACGCGTTTCCAGGAATACACGAAGTCCTGCGTGGTGAACGGTGCGCCGTCGCTCCATGTCGCGTTTGGGCGCAGGTGAAAGGTGTAGGTCTTGCGGTCCGGCGAGACCTCCCAGCGCTCCGCCATGCCGGGCTGCGGTTTGCCCGTCTGATCAATGCGGCAGAGTCCTTCAAACAAAGCCGAGGCGATGCGCATGCCGACCTGGTCTGTTACCACGGCGGGATCAATGCTCTCCGGCTCCGCGCCATTGATGAACACGAGGTCAGCACGCGGCCGCGAACGCCCGCAGGCGGCGAGGGAGAGCAGAAGTGCGGCGGCAAGGGCGAAGCGGATCACGCGAAAAGCTAGCACAGGGTGAAGGCGTTCCGCAGTAGAAAGATGAGTGGATGAGGCCGGTGCCGATTAATATCTTTTGAAAGGAAGGGCTATGAATTTGAGCTGTGTCTGAGCCCGCAGGGCGGCAACGCTCCATGCCGCCATGATCAAAGACCCCGCTCCCATGATCGGCAAAGTAAGAACCAACAACCAGCCCCACAATCCTCCACCCATCTGACTCGAGTAGATTCTCAGCGTTGAGTCTTGCGGGGTGCCCAGTACAAATTCATCGGGATCGGTTGGTGATATGAGAACAGCATAACGTTTTCCATGTTCGAGCCTGATGTTAAGCAACTCTTTTTCAAAACGGTGCCCGTTCAGTTCCAACAAGTAGCGATGATAATGGCCAGCTTTGCCTCCATACCGCACGCCTTTTAATTCGAGTGCGATGGCTATGGCAGGTGTGCCCTTTTTTTGATTGAGTGGGCATCTATAACCCCATCCAGCCACAGCCAGTTCATAAACACCGCTGAGAGTGCGAACAGGCAAACGAGAAAAACTTGGTCTGAACGGGCTTTTGACATGAGAGCGCGGTGGCGTACGCAAAACGAATGCCCCAAAAACTAGCACACGGTTCACACGTGCCGCATTACAATCCTTGCATCAGGCTGCAATGATTTGCCTTCATGCAGCGTTCCCAACGTCCTTCATTTTTCCCAACTCATGCGCATTCTCTGTCTTCTCACGCTCCTCGCCGTTTCCGCCCGTGCGGAATTGAAACTTCCGGCCATCATTGGCGACAACATGGTGCTGCAGCAGAAGCAGGCCAATCCGGTGTGGGGTTGGGATGCGCCGGGCACGGAGGTGAAGCTGACGTTTGCGGGGCAGACGAAGAGCGCCAAGGCTGGCGCGGATGGCAAGTGGACGGTGAAGCTGGATGCGGTGCCGGCGAATGCGCAACCGGCGACGATCACCATCAAGGGCAGCAGCACGAAGGAACTGAAAAACGTGCTGGTGGGCGAGGTGTGGATCTGCTCCGGCCAGTCCAACATGGGGTTCAATCTTTCCAGCGTCTGGGATGCTGACCTGGACATCGCACAGGCGAAGTTTCCGCAGATCCGCCTGATTTCGGTGCCGCAGGTCGGGACGCAGGAGATTCAGGATGACTTCAAAGGCCAGTGGGAGGAATGCAGTCCGGCCAATGCGGGCCAGTTCACGGCGGTGGGTTACCATTTCGGCCGCGTGCTGCATGAGATGCTCGGCGTGCCGGTCGGACTGATTGACAATGCCTGGGGCGGTAGCGCTTGCGAAGCGTGGGTGAAACGCGATGTGCTGGAAAAAGACCCGCGCTTTGCCTCGATCAGCGCCAAGTGGAAGCAGATCGAGTCCACTTTCACGCAGGAGGCTTTCGACAAGCAGGTGGCCGAGCATAAAGAAAAAGTGGCTGCATGGGGCAAAGCACGCGCTGAAGCCGCTAAGGCCGGAACCTTCTTCACCACTCCGGCTCCGCGTGCGCCGCAGAATCTGATGACTGGCCAGGGTCGTCCGGGCAATTTGTATGCAGGTGTGCTGCACCCGACGATTGGTTATGGCATCAAAGGCGTGATCTGGTACCAGGGTGAGTCGAATGCCAGCCGTGCGAAGGAATACGGCGAGCTGTTCCCCTTCATGATCGAACATTGGCGCAAAGAATGGCAGCAGGGCGATTTCCCCTTCTACTGGGTGCAACTGGCCGACTACAAGAACTACCAGACTGAGCCAGGCGAGAGCGACTGGGCCGAGCTGCGCGAAGCTCAGACGCTCACGATGAGCAAACTGCCCAAAACCGGCCAGTGCGTCATCACCGATCTCGGTGAAGCGAACGACATCCATCCGAAAAACAAGCGCGACGTGGCCGAGCGCCTCGCCCGCTGGGCGCTGGTGAACGATTACGGCCAGAAGCTGCCCTACCGCAGCCCTGAGATCAAAGACGCGAAGTTTGACGGTGGCAAAGCGCTTCTGACTTTCGACTTTGCTCCGCAAGGTCTGCGCACCATTGATATTGATGACGTCAAAGGCTTTGCCATTTGCGGCGAGGACAAGAAGTGGGTCTGGGCCAAGGCCAGCATCATTGGCGGATCAAAGAAAGGCACCAATCAGATCGAAGTGAGCGCCGAGGGTGTCGCGAAGCCTGTGGCGGTGCGTTACGCCTGGGCGGACAACCCGGTCTGTAATGTCTATTCTGCCGAAGGCCTGCCGCTGACGCCGTTCCGCACGGATCACTTCCCCATGATCACCGACCCGGCCAATCCGAACAGCGCCGAGGCGCAGAACGCCAAGCGCGCGGAAGACCTCAAGAAGCTGATCGAAGCGAAGAAAAAGGCCGGGAAGAAGTGAGCAGCCAGACTAGATGGCGATAATTTCATCTGCAAACTTGTGTTAGAAGCGGCGGCACGCGTATGTTTGTGACTTCACGTCACTCGCATGAACATCCGACCGCTTCTGTCTCTTCTCGCCCTGGCACTGCTGCCTTCAGCCCTCAGCGCGCAACCCGTTCCGGCACCGCCCGCAGCGAATCAGGCCATCGACACCGCTTCGGGTGCCTGGGAAGGCATTGTGAACATCGACGTGTCGGTGCTGGTGCCCGATTACCGTGAGCCGTGGAACGCTGGACAGCCGAGCGGCGGCAGCGGCACCGGATTCCTCATTGGCAAAAACCGGTTTCTGACGAATGCGCATGTCGTCAGCAATGCCACGCGCATTCTCATCCGCACCACAAACGATCCCGAGCCACATCCGGCCAAGATCGTCCACATCGCGCATGACTGCGACCTGGCGCTGATCGAGGCCGAAGACGGCAAGCACTTTGACAAGCTCAAGCCGCTCGACTTCGGCGGCATTCCGCAGCTCAACACCGAAGTGATCGCCATTGGTTATCCCATCGGGGGCGACCGCATCTCGGTGACACGCGGCGTGGTGTCCCGCATCGACTTCCGCCCTTACAGCCATACCAGCGTGGACTCGCATCTGGCGATCCAAGTCGATGCCGCGATCAATCCTGGCAACTCCGGTGGGCCGGTGATGCAGGAGGGCAAAGTCGTCGGTGTGGCCTTCCAGGGCTTCAGTGGCCGGGTGGCGCAGAACGTCGGCTACATGATTCCGGTGCCGGTGATCAAACGCTTCCTCAAGGATATTGAAGACGGTCGCTACGATCACTATGTCGATCTCGCGGCGAGCGATTTCCCCATTGAGAATCCCGCGCAGGCTAAGGCGCTCGGCACCGGCAGTGATGGTGTCGGCGTGATGGTCGGTGATGTGGAACCCCAGGGCAGCGTGGGCGATCTGCTGAAGATCGGCGATGTCATTCTGAGCATTGATGACAATCCGGTGATGAACAACGGCCTCGTGCGCTTTGAAGGCGAGCTGATGGACATGAATGAAATCGTCGAGCGCAAGTTCGCCGGTGATACGATCAAGCTGAAATACATGCGTGACGGCAAAAAGCTGGAGGCCACGGTGACGCTGAAACGCTTTGATCCCTACGTTCGGCTCGGTGCGCAGTACAACCAGCGCCCGCGCTACATCGTGAATGCCGGGCTCGTGTTTCAGCCGCTGGACCGCAACCTGATGGACGCCCACCAGATGCGCGATGACACGGTGAACTATGTCTTCGACAACTTCCTGACCGACAAGCTCTACGTGGAGCGTCCCGAACCCGTGGTGCTGACCAACGTGCTTCCTGATGAAGTGAACACCTGGATCACTCCCTATGCGCACAGCGTCGTGGATGAGATCAACGGTGTGAAAATCAAATCCCTCAAGGACGTGCAGACCGCGCTGGCCAAGAAGGACAAGCCGTTCATCGAGATCATCCTGCTGGAAAAGAACCGCCCGCTGGTGCTCAAGCGTGAACTCGCCGAGGCCGCGCACAAGCGCATCATGCAGACCTACAACATCCTGGAAGACTCCTATTTGGGAGATGAATAGCCGCTCGCCCCGACCTTGAACCTTTTTCAGCCTCGACGCATCTCATGAAGCTTTCCCAGATTCTCCTCTTTCTCGCCCTCGGTGCCGCCACTCTGCCCGCACAAACAGGCCTGCCCGAAGCAGCCAAAAAGAAACGTGCCCCCGCTGCGCCTGAAGGTGCCGCTGCGCAGCAGCAGGTGGTGCAAAGCAATTCGTTGGTGAGGGTGAATGCCACCTCCCAGCCCTACAGCCTGCATATGCCCTGGCAGAAGGAATCGCCCTCCGGCCGGCGTGGTCTTGGAGTGGTGCTTTCCGGCAACCGCGTGCTCGTCACCGGCCAGATGGTGGCGGATGCCACTTACATTGAGCTTGAGTTGCCGACCACTGGCCAGAAGATTCCCGCCAAGGTCCTGGCGGTGGATTATGAAGCCAATCTGGCGCTGCTGGAGTCGGCACCTTCAGATAAGCAGCAGGCCTTCTTTGCCGGACTCAAGCCGATGGCGGTGGACAGTGGCACCCGCATTGAAGACAAGGTGGACATTTTGCAGACTGGTCGAGTGGGCGAGCTGATCAAGAGCGAGCTCAAAATCGGCAAGGTGATGACCCGCCGCTACAATGTCGAAGGCTCGGGCTTCCTGGTCTATGAGGCCAACAACATTGTGCGCAGCGAGGCCAACAGCTTCACCCTGCCAGTGGTCAAAGGCGGCAAGCTCGTGGGCCTGCTGTTGAGCTACGACTCGAAAAACCAGGTCACCACCATCCTGCCTGCGCCCATCATCGAGCACTTTCTCAAAGATGTGGCGGACGGCAGCTATGAGGGCTTCCCCAGCCTCGGCATGGAGCTGCAGTCCACGCTGGACGAGCAGTTCCGCGAATACCTTGGCCTCAAGCCGGATGCCCCCGGCGTGCTCATCAGCATGGTCATGAAAGGCGGCTCGGCTGAAAAGGCGGGCATGAAGAAGGGCGACATCTTGGTAGCGATCAACGGCTTCGCGATTGATTCACGCGGCGACTACAAGGATCCGCAGTTCGGTGCCCTCAGTTCCAGCCACCTCGTGCGTGGCCGAGCCTATGTGGGAGACAAGGTCGAGATCAAGGTGATTCGCGAGGGCAAGGAAGTCACGCTCAATGGAGAGCTCACCCGCCGGAAGCCGGATGACTACCTCGTGCTGCCCTACCTCTTTGACAAAGGTCCGCGCTACGTGCTCATGGGCGGGCTGCTGTTTCAAGAGCTGTCACGCCCCTATCTGGACGCCTTTGGCGAAGACCAGCGCGGCGGTGCCATCCTGCGCCTCTCACGTGTCGCCTCCCATCCTGATAAGTATGAAGAGGAAGGCCGCAAAAAGCTCGTCTTCCTCAGCCTCGTGCTGCCCACCCCCAGCGCCCAAGGTTATGACAAGCTCGGCGGGCAGGTGGTCAACAAAGTGAACGGTAAGGCCATCAAAGATCTCAATGACCTCGCCGACGCGTTCAAGAACGCGAAGGATGGCGTACACGTCATCGAGCTCAAGGACTTCCCGCACATCCTCTACCTCGACTCCTTCAACGCCGAACGCGACAACATGCGCCTGCTCGGCGGGGCTTATCGTATTGGCAGTTTGAAGCGGCTGGAGTAGCGCGAGGCGAAAGTAGTTATGAACTTTAGTTCGCTCTGGAAGGGGCGGCTCTCCCGGAGCGAGCTAAAGCTCACGAGTACTTTACTTCACCGCACCGATCAGAGTCTGCAGCCGCGACACCTGTGCCTTCAGAAGTGTGATTTCTGCCTCCATCCTGGCGCGCCAGTCGGCGTCGGCTGAATCTTCCACGGCTGGTGTGGCCGGGGCTTGGGCGGGGAGGGAGGCTGCTGCTGCGCCTGTCACTTCGCCGCTGAGGAGGTGCATGAATTGCGCTACGCGCTGGCCTGGGCCAGCGGGGATGCACTGCACCAACGGGCCTTCATTGTAGCCGATCAGTTCTGCCAGCGTGTTTTCCACGCTGGGCATGTCCGGAAATTCAAACAGGCGTTCGGTGCGTTGGCGCAGCTCGCCAGCGGTCTGTGAACCACGCAGCAGCAGCATGCACAGCAGCGCCATGTGGGAGCGGTCCAGGCCCGGCAGCTTGCCTTTCAAGTTATGCCGGTATTTCAGGGTGCGACCGCCCACGATGTTCACTTCAAAGACGTAACCATGGGTTTTCATCGACTCCAACGCACGCAGTACGGTGCGTTCGTCATAGCGTACAATGGGGTCACGATTCGTGGTTTGATTGCAGGCGGTGACCAATGCGTTCAACGTCATTGGATAGTAGTCTGGCAGCGTGATTTCTTTTTCGACCAAGCAGCCAATGACTCGGGCGGCTTCTGGAGTGAGAGTGAAGAGGATGGCAGGTGTGACGGATTCAGCAGACATGATGAGATAACTTGGCAAAGCGGCTATCATCCACGGCTAAAGGCTGGGTTCAACTTTGGGTCATGGTTGGTTTTAAAGAAATGCGTAATTAATTCTGAATAGTTCCTAAAGTGCCGCGTCGAATGGTCTGTTATGAAAACGAAACTTATCCTCCTCTGCGGTGCGATGATCGCCGCTCTTTCTCTCTCCTCCTGCGACATGTACGGCTATCCCGGCTATGGCTACGGCGGATACGGCGGCTATGGCCGGAACTACTACAATAACTATTACGGCAGCTCCCTCCTCGGCCTGGGTGGCTTGGGCGGTT
>TBL_comb48_EPIDRAFT_1003148_pt1 | contig 11117 bp, 13 predicted proteins | sample TroBogEpilimnion_37_FD_10681 | JGI IMG/M metagenome (IMG submission 10681)
AGTGCTTGAGCTAAGCGGAATGGTTGGTGCTCCATAAGGATAATGAAAATAATTGTCTTGATCTTTATTAAATGTTATCTTGGCTACATTTGAATTATAACCAAGATAAACTTTATCATAACCTTCTGTTTGATTTAAACCAGTATATATTTTAGTGTAATAACGTAAAGGCTTATTAAAAACATTTGCTTGAACATATTGAGGAGAATAATAATTCTTTAATATATTGATATTAGCATCTATATAATTGTTTTCATTTAATCCATCAGCAAATAAATTTTTAAAAGGCGCGGAAATTAAATAATTAAAAGGAACTTCTCCAGAATTTAAAGCTATAGTTAAGCTATTATCTAATCTAGAATATTGAACTAAATCTGATTGGCCATAGGTTTGTGTTTCTCCATAAGCATTATCTAGATGAAAACGTGTAATATTAAAAATACAATTAGATGGAATTTGTAATTGATTAGGGCCTTGAGAAACAATGGTTTGTGGTACTAATGAATTAGCTGATAAAGAAATTATTTGATTGTTTATAGCATTAAATAAACTAAAATAACTACCACTAAAAAGAGTTGTAAAAGTATAAAATAAAGGATTTGAAATTTGGTTTATAGGTCCAGCAGAAAGAACATTATTGATACCATTTGAAATAACGTAATTGTTTGTTACATTGCCTAAATTGTCTGTGGTTGGATAATATAATTGTAAGGAATTAAATGTTGGGCAAACAATATTAAATACTGTGGCAGCACTAACACTGCTTGTAAAAGACAAAACACCGCCGGTATTGGCATATAAATAATAAGAACCAGTATTATCTGTAATAAGAGAATTGCTGACATATTGACTTGGATTTACAGGAGAAGGTGTGGATATTTTATCACTTAATGTAGTATTTGTTGTTAATACTAATAATTCCCCTTTATTCAAAGTAACATCTAAGGTATTAGTTAAAATATTGTTATTGAAGTAATTTAAATCATCAAATGTATATACTTCTCCCCCTAATAAGGATATGTTATCATCATATCCGTAATTTAAAGCTATTGATGCGGCGCTAAGAAGCATATTTAATATTTATTGCGTGGATATTATCTAATATGCCATTAAACAACATATTATACAGACTTATCTATAGACAATGAAAAATCATCTATTTTAATAAATCTAAGATTGCCTTCTTTTTCTAATCTAGAAAGTAACCTTTTATTAATTTGCCGGTTTTGACTAAAATCACTTTCAACTAGATGATTTGTAATCCTAGAATAATAAGGTTTAATGCTATAATCATTATTAAAATCTTTATTAGATCCTCTTTTTATAGTGGGTGTTAAATGAATTTGTTTAAATGATGTTATAGTCCATTGACCATCTTTTAATGATACGGTGTTATTTATATCGCAATTTACCCATTTTAAATCTATTTTTAATAAACAAGCATTTAATGCATAATCATACATAATATGAAATATATCTTCCAATGATTGATAATCTGTAATTTTACCTGTAAACCATATATCAAAATCATTGGTTTGATATTCTTTATAAGCACAAGACCCACAAACCCAAGCCGTCAATTCTTCAGTATGCAATTGAGTTTGCATACCGTCTATAAACATTTTTATATTTTTAGGTGATGGATTTTGCCATGGTTTATTACAAATAACCTTACCAGCTTGATAAAAAAATGACATATATTAGCCAAATAAGCTTCCACTATCATCACCACCAAAACCAAGATTATTAGGTGCTCCACCTCCGTCATTCATAAAGGTGCCACCATCTGAATTCGGAAATGCTATATCGCCATAATCAACAGTATTACTGGTTGGTCCAAGACCATCTGGAGATTGAAAGCTGACATTTACTATTTGATTTGCACCAGCAAGTTCAAGTGCTAAAGCTTGAGCATCTGCAACCTCTTGAGTGGCAACTGCCAATTCTGCATTTGCTGCATCCAAATCTGCAGAATCTATAGCATCCTGTTGAGCTGCAGATTGAGCCGCTGCAATATTGGCATCAATAGCATCTTGGTTGTTAGCAATATCTGAAGTTGTTGATGCCAATATTGGAGTTCCTATAATAACCACACCGTCTTGAACTGAACTAAGATCTGGTAATTGACTAAAATTTAAAAGTTGATTGTATAAATTATTAGCTGCATCTGTAAAACCTTGTGATATATTAGTATCAATTACGGTGTTGTTTGCATTAATTGTATTGTCTACAGCTTTATTTAAATCTTGAAGAGTGCCTGTAGTATCTGGAGTAACTGTTGGTGTAATTACTGGTGGTGGATTTTCTGGGTTTGGATCAATTTCTCCACTAAAATAATCTATTATAGTAACAACACCACCTCCACCACCACCTGTTGGTATTTGTGGTGTTGGTTGAATAGCTGGGATTTGATTAAATACAGAACTTACAACAACATTTTGAGTAATAGTAATAGTAGAGCTGTCTGTAGCTCCTTGAATTGTTCCTACACCTTTGAAATGTTCCAGGCGCTGTGAGCAAATTACCATTAATGCTGCATTGACCACTTATTAATTTATATCCAGCTACAAAATAACCACCTAAAGGAGCTGCAACAAGTGAATATGTGCCTGGTGCTAATGGTATTGGATTACCAGTTCCATCACCATTGATAGAGGTATATAAACCGCCACCATCTCCATTAATTGGTGTTGCTGTATAAGTTTGAACTGCTCCAACTTGGATTGTTGAAGAATAATTATATCCCAAACCAGTATTGGTTGTATATGCTTGATAATAATAAGTTCCAGCTGTGCTTATAGTATCTGTAAGAATTAATGCATCTGTTTGAGAATTAGGATATGTTGGAGATCCAGATATATCTACCCAATTAATTTGATCCGTAGAACGCTGAATTCCATGTGTTGTTAATGCAGTGGTACCCCAATTAGAATTAGCATTGGATGTTAATGTTACAGCATATGGTGTTAATCCCGAAAAAGTTGTTGGGGATGCAGATATATCTATATATATTTGATTATTAACAACATACACCACGCTTGAATCACTAGAATAATAATTATTCCCATTGACTGTTACATAGGCTCTAAATTGATAATATCCTGGACCAGAATCTGGAGACCAAGATGTGCCCAATGTTGGAGATGGGCTATTAGGTGCTGAACTAGCTATAGTAACATAACCACCTCCAGAAGGTGGATTAGATGATCCACTTCTTGCTTGAAGGTAATAATTAGAAATTGAATAATTAGATACTGCTGTGCTAGCTATTTGAATTGGACTACCACCTGTGGCTGGTGTCCATACAATTCCAGGTAACCCAGATGGTGTAGATACTACAACAGAAGCAGTGGCACCATGGGAAGGAGATGGTGTGGGTGTTGGTGGGGGTGGTGGTGATGCTCCATGAGAAGGGGATGGAGTTGGAGGTATTGAATAAGAAGGGGTGACTGTAATAGCTGGGGTTACACTAGGTGTTGGTGTAGCATATATAGCTCTAAAAACATTTTTTAAATCATTACCACCAATGCCTTGATTTTGAGATTTATATTGAGTGCCATTGGTAATTGTTTGATTTTGATCTTGAGTGCTAAATGATGGATCAAACAAATCACTTAAATCTCTATAATTACCAGCTGATAAAAATTGATAGCCAGTTGGAGATGCTTTGGCTGAAGCTGCTGAACCACGATACAAAGCAAATGCTGAGATAACATCTACATAGTTACCAGTATTGTCTGTATAAGAATATCCTGTTGCAGATAACATTAGTTTTTAGCTTCAAGTTCTTTGACTCTTAAAGTTAATTCTTTTAATGCATTAATTAATACAGGAACCAATTTACTATAATCTATAGATTCACATTCTCCATTAGCATTTTTAGCTACAACCTCTGGGACAATTTGATTTACTTGTTCTGCAATTAAACCAATATCTTGTTTAGGCTTTTCTGGTTTATCTTTCCAATCAAACCTTACACCTTGTAATTGTTCTACAAGAGCTGTTGCGCCAATTAACGGATTGATATTTGTTTTATATCTTTCAGAAGAACTTGATTGATAACCACCCGCTGTAATGACACCGTTAGTAATATTAGTACCTGGATTATCTTGAAGCCCGGATCCACCCGCTGTAAAAGTTGCAATGTCGCCTGTATTGCCAATCCAATTAGCAATTACTGCTGCTGAAGAATAATAATATAAAGATCCTACATTATTAAAAAAGTCTGAGACTTTAATACAATGACCACCTGTGCTAGCATTTTCAATAGGTAAATAATCTGGATAAGTGGCACCAGCACCTGATGCAGTAGTGGCTGCTGGTAAGGATATAATTCTAATTTGTGGATTTGCCATATAATATACTTATCAGAATTAACTGCAAGCACCCAATTTAATCTTATGATATATTGACCCGGTTGGATTCCTTAAAATAGCCTTTTGCATGGTTGATAATAATGCATTTATAGTGTCTATATCTATACTTTCACCAAGGCTTGTATCTGCAGTATTAGCTGCATTAGTTTGTAAAAAATTAGTAATCACAGACTGCCAATCTGTAATTGATTCTTCTGAAATTATGAATGTAATAACATTCTTTACATCTACATTAAATGTATAGGTTTGAGAATAGGTTGTTTCTACTTCACAAAAGTATTGATCTATTTTAAGTGAGCCATTCATATTTGGTTATTTAGTAAGTCTTATAAACATGTGCAACTACCATAGGTTCTAGTATTTTCTAGATTTACAGCACAAGTAGCATAACTAGATACGCCATAGACTGTATCATATACATCACATCTAGCTGTGCCAGATTGAACTGTATCACCGCAGGTCCAACAGAATACTGCTGCTGAGAAGTTTGTAGAACCGCTAGAAGGTGATGAAATGCCAATATTACCATTGTCTATAGACCAGCTATAGGTATAAGAACCAGAGCCACCGGTTACATTGACATAATTGGATGTAATAGCGGTACATTCATTGTTATTTGTGCAAGATCCAATAGCATCAGATGTTCCCATAGTAACCGTTAATACCACTGGGCTTGGGGTTGGAGTTGGATCAGGAGTTGAGGCTGGTGTGCTAGATGGTGTTACTGCTGGTGTGCTAGATGGGGTTGAAGCTGGGGTATTGGATGGAGATGGAGCTGGCGTGCTAGATGGTGAAGATGCTGGGGTATTAGATGGAACTGGTGTTTGAGATACTGAAGCTGTTGGAGTTGGTGAATTTGGTGGAGTATTTGGAGGAGTATGAGAAGGAGTTACTGGAGGTGTATTTGGAGGCGTATTAGATGGTGTTGTTGAAGGAGAATTTGGAGGTGTGTTTGGAGGAGTATTAGAAGGAGTTACAGTTGGCGTAACTGCTGGGGTTTGAGAAGCTCCAGGTGTAACACTTATTGTTGGTGTTGGACTATGTGTAGGTGTTATTGTAACTGACGGTGTTACAGTATTAGAAGGTGTTACTGTTGGTGTTACAGTTGGTGTTACTGCTGGTGTTACCGATGGGGTTACAGATGGAGTTTGAGATGGTGGTGGGGTAGGAGAAGGAGTGGGAGATATTGAAATAGACGGTGTTACGCTTATTGAAGGTGTTACTGATGGGGTTACGCTTATAGACGGTGTTACACTTACAGATACTGAAATAGTTGGTGTAGTGGTTGGAGTGAATGATGGTGTTAAGCTTATTGTTGGGGTAACACTTATTGTTGGGGTAACGCTTATTGTTGGAGTAACTGTTGGTGTTACTGGTGGTGTCACTGATGGTGTAGTCGTCGGTGTTAAAGTAGGCGTTGGAGAAATTGACGGTGATAATGTTGGCGTTATTGAAATAGATGGAGTAACAGTTACTGTTGGTGTAACAGTTGGTGTTAATGACGGAGTGGCTGTAGGAGTTACCGTAGGTGTTGGAGTTAAAGATATATTTGGAGATAATGGTATATAATTGACCACCGCAGCTTGATCTTGAGTCTTAAGGAAAAAGGCTTGATTGACTCCACCAGCTAGACCCTCTGCAACTATGATTTGATTGTTATTGGTTCCCCAAGCTCTATTTTTTAATAAATGAACACTATCAAAAACATATGGAGCTGCAAAAGATGAAGACACTGTTGGATTTTTTGTTAACCAAGCTGAATCCGCATTGAATAACAATCTATAAGAAAAAGATGTTAAGCTTGGATACATGGTTGCAGATACTGTAACAAAAGATAGAGATGTTCCAGTAGCTGTATTATAAAATGTCCAAGTAAAATTGCTTCTACTATCAATGCCCATAGTAGAACCTGTAAGAGCATCTTGTAAACTACTAAAAGTATAATTGCGTGTTATATTTTGTTGAACACTAGTAGATGAAATACTATATGTAATTGTGCCAATAGTCTCATTACCAAAATTAATAGCGCTAGGTTGAAATACAACAGTAAGCGGTGAATAACCTGTTCTGGTTATTAATGGGACATTAATATCGGTTTGAGGAAAATTATAGACTATTACAGACATTATATTTGAGTTTTATAGGTAATAAGATTTAATTTTTGATTACTACCAGAGAATGATATAAAGGTTGTAAGATAAGTTTGAGTATCTTCATTATAGCAAAATACTGGTGCCTCCATATAATTTATTGCGGATAGCGGATAAACATACTCTATAAATGCATTAGCTGGGGTAGTATTGTTTGGATATACTCTTACCCTGTCTTTTGGATTATTTAAATCTAAGCGATACAATACAGGAACAACTATACTTGACACCCCAGTTGTTGCAATAATAGATCCAGCCACACCATTAAACGTTGAAGATACTAAAGTGCAAATGGTGATAGTGTTAGCAACATCATCATACCAATTACCACCATAATAAGTCACCGCATTAGATGATGGATTGCCTATAGTAGAAACAAAATAGTTTGTTAATATTGCATTACTTGAGGTATTACCTGCAGATAAAGGTAGATAATTTTGTAATGATTTTTGTATTGTGTATGTGTCATAATCAAAAGTAATCTTTTCATATAACACCGTATTAGCCAATTCTATTACCAAGGTATCATAGAATACATCAAAATTAACTATATTATTGGCAGTTAATTGGCTATAAATTGAATTATTATAAATGTAATTATTATAAATTAAACTTAATGCAGATGGTCCAATATTAATGGTGCTATCAACAGTCTTAACCCAAAGATTGCCAGTTGAGGTGGCCAAAGAATACATTGTATAGGGTCTGTTGAATGGTTTGTATAATGCATACTGATTACCAAAAACATCAGTATTCCAAGAATAAAGCTCTCTACCTGGTGTATAAACCAGATTTGTTATTCTCTGATTTAAATTGAAATTATTAAATTCATCTAATTGATTAGCTGCATTATTTTGATCCCAAATATTTTTTTGTGGACCAGTCCAGAATTCAAAATCATAAGCCGCGGTAATTATACCATTACTATCTACCTTAGTTGTTTCATATAATGATTGATATGGAACAAATTTTTGATAGGTGTCTGTATTGATAATTGTTCCATCATATAGATTTGATACACCAAGAGCTTTAACCCAATTAGTATTAATATGGTGTGTAACAACTTTAGAATCTAATTCTGTAGAACCTATAACAAAACCTTTATTATAAAGATTTGGATCTATAAACCTATAACCTGTATTAGCTTTGACCTGAGTGGGATCAATACTATATATAATATTTTTGGTTAAATATATAGAGGTTCCAAGATTACTCGGAACAAAATAACCACCTAATTGATCTCGGGTTACTACATTATCATTTAATAAAGGAGCTGTAGCAACTGTTGGAAAATATCGATTTGTTAAATTGGCGTAAGGGGCTAACGGTATAACACTAGATGAAACAATACCTGAATTGGTGCTAGATAATATAAATTCATCATTAGCTAAATACTTCTGTGACAACGTATTTAGATCAGAATTTATTTGACTTTGTGTAGAAAAAGCATCTACAACTGTATTACTAGTGTCCATTTATATTATTACTTATCCTTACTGTATCAACAGCAGACACTTATTTAATAATAGCTTCCAACTAGTTTTCCACCACTTAATATATGACCTGGCACTTCTTGACCAGTATACCAATTTTTTAAACTCCACAGATTTACAGATACAGATGTGCCTCTTGGGATTTTACCTGTTGTAGGGTCTGGTGCTGCAGATAACCAAAATACATGCAAAGTAGATGTTGGCATTACATAAGACCAATTTACATTTCTTTCATCCCATACTCTAGTATGACCATCTATAGGTTGTTTTACTGGCGGTTCATATGCTCCAGTTGTTGTGTTTAATACAAAAGATGGAAAAGATGAAGGTTTGGTATATGTAAAAGCATTAATACTATTATCATAAATCATACCTGGTTGAGCATGATTGAGTCGATAACCAGTTATTCCATTGACTCGAGTTGTTATATTTTGTATTATTACACCAGCACTTAAAATATTATTAGCAGCTGGATCATCCATTAATGGTCCTATTAAACCATAATCATTACCAGAAAGACCAGCGCTATATATGGGTGTTATTGTATACAAAGAACCTAATCGTGCCATTGGTTCTGTGTGTAGCCAATTACCCGTCAAGCCTAGGGTATTGTTTATATAAGAATTACCACTAGCATCATCATAGTTATCTACTGGTATATTACTAATGACTTGGGTGACTGTATTATTATTGTCTATCTGTGCAAAGTGGCCCATGTTTTTATTTATTGTTTAATTATTATTAGCAACCACAAGAACCTGGAACATAAGTTGAACCATTAGTTGTATACCAACCATCATAATTGATAGTTGTTGAACCATGCCAATCTGTGGCTTGTGCAGCAAAGTTAACATTTGCGTAATTGTAAAGTCCACACAAGACACCGCAATATGTTGTATCACTAAATGTAAAACCTGGTAAGAAGTTCTTACTAAAGAAGCTATTATATGTTCCAGCTGTGCCATAATAACTATAGAACATTTGTTCATTAGATAAGCCTTGTTGGCCTGAAGGCCATCCAGTAGAACCTGTATATGCTGTGGAGCTAATTTGCACACCAAAGAATGCATAACCACTATCATATCCATTATATACATAGCTAATGCTTGTTGAAGGAGCTGCTGGTGGTGATGGTGGGGATGTTGAAGGAGTTACTGAAGGTGTAGAAGCTGGCGTAGAGCTTGGTGTAGAAGCTGGTGTATTTGAAGGGGTTGGAGTCGGGGTTGCTGCTGCAGTATTTGAAGGTGCTGGTGTATGAGATGGTGTTGAACTTGGAGTAGAAGCTGGTGTAGAGCTTGGTGTGGAAACTGGTGTATTTGAAGGTGATGGTGTTGGTGTTACAGCAGCGGTGTTTGAAGGTGTTGGTGTGTTTGAAGGTGTAACTGGTGGTGTTCGAGTGGGTGTTACGCTAGCTGTTGGAGTATAAGTTGGGGTAAATGAAGGTGTAATGCTTGGGGTTATACTAGCGGTAGGCGTATATGTGGGTGTAATACTTGGGGTAACACTAGGTGTAATACTGGCTGTTGGAGTATATGTGGGTGTAACACTTGGAGTAAATGAAGGCGTAACACTAGCTGTTGGAGTATACGTAGGTGTAATGCTTGGAGTAACACTGGCTGTATGTGTAGGTGTAACTGTTGGGGTTACAGAAGGCGTAACTGTTGGTGTCAACGGTACAAATAATGCCTGAGCAATACTCATGAATTTATTATGTTAGACCCGCACCAATAATTACAAATGTGTTGCTTGCTACACAATATACAGAAGTTAACCCATAACCTGCAAGTGTGCGATTACCAGTTGTTCCAACACCAGCCAAATATACTGTTGTGCCAGATCCTTGAGTAATAGTTTGAGGTGAACCAGAATTATTATAAATTGAAACAATATCGCCAGAATTGAAAACACTAGATGGAATTGTTACACCACCAGTTGTTATGGTTACACATTTACCAACATCAGATGATTGTAATATATAAGATGAAGATTGGGGGTTGGTTGGTATGCTTATAGCTCCACTATATCCACTAATACCAGAATACCCACTTGTACCACTATAACCAGAAATGCCCGAGTAACCACTGTAACCAGATGTACCAGAATAACCAGATATTCCTGAGTATCCAGAATAACCACTAATGCCACTATATCCAGAATATCCAGATATTCCAGAGTAACCACTATAACCTGATATACCAGAATAACCACTATAGCCTGAGATACCACTATAGCCTGAGTAACCAGAAATACCACTATATCCCGAGTAACCAGATATTCCAGAGTAACCACTATAACCCGATATTCCGCTATATCCTGAATAACCAGATGTTCCAGCTATTGCTGATGCTGGAGACCATAAAACATTGGTGCCATTACTTGCTAGGATTTGACCATTTAATCCTAAAGTGCCATTAGCATATATACCAGCTGTAGCTGAAAGATTGCCTACATTGATTACACCATTAGATCCTGGTGTCAATGTAATACTACCATTGGTTGCAGATACAGAAATTAATAATGAATTAGCTGCAGATATAACACCATAACCGGTAGAACCAACCGTTAAAGTTCCGCTTACGGAAGCATTAGCCAATGCATTAGATCCAGAATAACCACTATAACCAGAATAACCACTATAACCTGATATACCAACTGCACCTTGATATATACCAGTTTGAATATTACTGTAATTTTGATTGCCAAGATAAAAAAATCCAACAGTAGCCCCAAGACTTGAAGAATTGGATGCAAATACTCTATATACTAGTCTATCGGAGGTAGCATTAAGAGCAATAGGTGCTGAAATATTATACATTACTGATTGCAGTAATGGTGAACTAAAAGATGTTGGCGTTAATGCAGCACCGGTAGCTGAGAATAATATTGTCTCAGTTCCACCTGGATATGTTCTATCATAGATAGCGTGTGTTAATGTAGTGCCTGAAGTAGCATTTACACTTGTTCCAGTTAATGCATAATAACAATTAAAAGTCCAAGTGCCTTGAGAAATTGTATAAAGATCTGGTTGACCAATTGGTGTTACTACTTGCCCCAATACTCCTAATTGCTCATTTGCACTTAATGCATATGGATAAGAT
>TBL_comb48_EPIDRAFT_1003150_pt1 | contig 11113 bp, 12 predicted proteins | sample TroBogEpilimnion_37_FD_10681 | JGI IMG/M metagenome (IMG submission 10681)
GGGTTCAACGCGTTCCTCAAACAGAAACCCAGGGACGTATTCATACTTCTGCCTGCACCGTAGCAGTCATGCCCGAAGCAGATGAGCTAGAAGCCGTCAAAATTAATCCTGCCGAGTTACGCATTGATACCTTCCGAGCATCAGGCGCAGGTGGTCAGCACATTAATAAAACGGATTCCGCAGTTCGCATCACCCACTTACCCACTGGCACTGTCGTGGAATGCCAGGATGATCGAAGTCAGCACCGCAATAAAGATCAAGCGATGAAGGTGCTCGTATCACGCATCATGGATGCCCGTGAGCGTGAGAAACATCAGCTAGAAGCGCAAACCAGAAAATCCCTGGTTGGCTCTGGTGATCGAAGTGATCGCATTCGTACATATAACTTTCCTCAGGGCCGTATTACAGACCACCGGATTAATCTAACGCTGTATAAGATTGACGCCATGATGGATGGTGATCTCGATGACCTATGCAATGCCCTAGCCTCTGAACATCAGGCTGATTTACTTGCTGCCTTGGGCGATAGCTAAGCTAATTCGCTATGAGCACAAATACCACTTTGCGCTCCCTATTGAGCGGCACAACGCTACCGCAAAACGAGGCAAAAATTCTGTTGGCTTTTGTTTTAGAAATGCACTATCAGCTACCGCGTTCGGCCCTACTCTCTCGCGATGAGATGGAGTTGAACCCTCAAGCCCTCGAACAATGGCGAAACCTTGAATTAAAAAGATTATCTGGGGAACCAATCGCCTATCTTGTTGGTAAACGGGGTTTTCATGAAATTGAGCTTTATGTTGCGCCTGGGGTTTTAATCCCTCGCCCAGAAACTGAGATCTTAATAGAAATTGCCCTGCGTGAGATACAGAAACTCAATAGACCAGTGAATATCCTCGATCTAGGAACCGGCTCTGGGGCGATTGCCCTGGCAATAGCCCACTCAGCACCACAAGTTTTAGTCACAGCGACGGATCAATCTCTTGAGGCCCTAGCTATCGCCAACATAAATGCTGAGCAACTTGGTCTATCAAATCGAGTGCAATTTGCCCAAGGGAGTTGGTACGGAGCCCTAAAGGAAGTAATCCAATTTGATGTCATCCTCAGCAATCCCCCTTATATTGCGGCAGGTGATACCCATCTGAACGAGGGAGACTTGCGCTTTGAGCCCCCTTCAGCTCTGACCGATGGGGCGGGTGGGCTATCCTGCTTAGAGGCCATTATTTCTCAGGTCGGCCCCTATCTAAAACCAGGTGGCCTAGTTGCCGTAGAGCACGGGTTTGACCAGTCAGATGCCGTAGTCAATTTCATGAAAGTAGCCCAACTGCAAGAGATCCAAGTCCACCGTGATTTGGCTGGGCATAGCCGAGCAGCATCGGGCCGCAAGTCTAAATCCTAATAACCTTTTTCTACGTAAAGTCTTAAAATCTAGAAATACAGCAATTAATCAACTCCTTCAGCCAATACCGTCCCTCAAGAAAGATATTTATGGATTCTCAAGCAAAAATTAAAGAAATCGTTACTAGTCATTCTGTAGTGTTGTTTATGAAAGGTACAGCCCAGTTCCCGCAATGTGGCTTCTCCGGCAACGCTATCAACATCCTAAAAGCTGCTGGCGTAGAAGATCTTCACACCGTAAATGTATTTGATGATGACGGCATTCGCCAAGGCATTAAACAATATGCAAATTGGCCGACTATTCCCCAGCTTTATATCAATGGTGAATTCGTCGGCGGGTCGGACATCATGACTGAGATGTTTCAAACCGGTGAATTACAGAAATTAGTAAAGTCTTAAGCTTATCTTTACTTCACGCCTAAATGCACATCAGTGACATTTGATCTAAGCACTCTTTTACTTTCAGGCCTACCATTCGGATTATGTGTAGGCCTTTTGGTCTATGTTTTCAATTTGAGGTCTGCTTTAGCTCGTAGCGAACTGCTAGCCCAGTCTGAAGGTGCGCTAAGTATTGATTTACGTAATGAACGAGATCAGGCTCTGCAAAAATCCATTCGCTTTGAAGCGGAGCTCGATTCAGAACGCAAACAAGGTCTTGGTCGGATTGAATCATTAAACGAGGCTAAAGAAGCACTCACCAGTCAGTTTAAAAATTTGGCTAATGAGATTCTGGAAGATAAATCTAAGCGCTTCACAGAACAAAATGCTGCCAGCCTTGATGCTTTACTTAAACCACTACAAACAAAGCTGACGGAATTCAAAGAGCAGGTCAGCAATTCATATGGCAATGAGGCCCGTGAACGCTTTGCGCTGAAAAGTGAAATTGAGCGCCTTGCTAATCTCAACTTGCGCATGTCTGATGAGACGCGCTCCCTCACCCAAGCTTTAAAAGGTGACTCTAAAGTTCAAGGCAACTGGGGTGAGCTTGTACTTGAATCCATCTTGGATTCCTCTGGTCTGCGCAAGGGTGAAGAGTATCTCGTACAAGATAGCCATACCCAAACTGACGGCTCTAGACTTCAACCAGACGTTGTCGTGAAGCTTCCCGAGGGAAGAAGCTTGGTAGTCGATAGCAAAGTATCTATCACCGCTTATGCAAGACATGCAGAAACAACAGACCCAGCCGTTGCAGAACAAGAGTTGGCTGCGCATATCCAATCGCTACGCCAACATATTCAAGGACTTTCAGGGAAAAACTATAGCTCCCTCTATGGTATTGGCTCTGTTGACTTTGTGCTGATGTTTGTTCCGATCGAGCCTGCATTCTTATTGGCGCTGAAGACTGCCCCCAATCTGTATCAAGAAGCTCTCGCAAAGAATATTGTGCTGGTCTGTCCTAGTACGCTGATGGCAACGCTCCGAACCGTTGCCCACCTATGGAGACAGGATCATCAAAATCGCAATGCTTTAGAAATTGCAAAGCAATGCGGCACGCTTTACGACAAGTTTGTTGGCTTTGTTGAAGATCTGGAAAAACTCGGCCAACGCTTAGATCAGGCGCAAACGAGTTATCACGATGCCTTTAATAAACTCAAGTCCGGCAAAGGTAATCTGATTCGCACTGCCGAGAAGGTGCGGGAGTTAGGCGTCAAACCGAGCAAGAACATCGCTGCGCCTTTGCTGGATTCATCAGACTCTGAAACGGATTAATTTCTCATAATTCATATTCTGCAAGTAGTAAAGCAAAACCCCGCCGTAGCGGGGTTTTTAATACGTAATACTTGAATCTCAAAAATTAAGCAGCTTTGCGACCACGTGATGCTGGCGTTGCAGCTTTTTTAACTTGAGCGATTTGACCTTGAACTGCGTCGGCTGCTTGGTCAGCTGTTTTTTCTGCAGTTGCAAAAGCTTCTTTGCTGGCAGCGCGGAACTGTTCGAAACCTTGCAATGCGCTACCGTATGCAGTTTTAAATGATGAAATGAATGCATCAGAACCAGCAGGTGCGTTAGCCGTTACAGTATTGATCCAATCTTGAAAACCATCTTGCAATTGGTCAATGCTTGACTCAACTACATTTGCAAATTCTTTGCTGCCATCACGCAATACTTTAGTAACTTTCTTTTGGTAAGCAGTGGCTTGGTTGCCAGCAGCTTGCAATGTATCAGCACTGAAGATTTCTGTAACTTGTTTTGGATCTTTAGCTGTCAATATTTGTTGAATGCCGTCTTGAGCATTTACTAATGCATCTTTAGAGGCAGCGTAGTTCAACTCAGCCAATTTCTGAGCATTTTCCAAAGCAGCTTCGCTTAAAGAAAAAGTAGCCTCGAGGCCTTTGCTGTTAATTTGAGACAATTTAGCGGTAATTTGATCTTGGTTCATGTATTTCTCCAGTAATTAAGTGGTACAACTAGTCAATTAAGCGCACGATTTAAAGATCGGAGACACTAAAGACCTTAAATATTGCACTGCACCATGAAACTTTAACTGAAGCAATATGACAAATCAAGAACTTTTTGTTGCTATGCAATATATTTTTATTAAAATTACGTAATATTGAATATTATCAATAACTTAGAGGCAATAAAAAAGCCACATTCCTATCGAAAAGTTGCTATTGCCGCGTGTTTTGGCACTTTTTTAGAGTGGTATGACTTTCTGACCTTTGCCACCTTAGCGGTAGTATTTGGCCCACTCTTCTTCCCATCAAATGATCCAAGTGCAGGTCTATTAGCCAGCCTAGCAACTTTCGGCGTTGGAATGGTAGTTAGGCCTATTGGGGCTGCGTTTTTTGGTTCTATGGGCGATCGGATAGGTCGCAAGCCCGTATTCATGATTACTATCACCCTCATGGGAATTGCGACTGTAGGTGTTGGCTTTTTACCCACTTATGAACAAGCAGGTATTTGGGCGCCGATTTTGCTAGTCAGCCTGAGGCTGTTGCAAGGGCTTTCTGCTGGGGGGGAGATTGGTGGAAGCGCTATTTATCTTACGGAGCATGCGGGCAATACAAATCGCGGATTTAAAACCAGCTTCTTGCAACTCATGGGGCCACTCGGAATCCTAGCCTCCACGATGCAGATTGCCCTCCTGCAGCATTGGTTAACTGCTCCGGAGTTTCAGGCTTGGGGCTGGAGGGTGCCGTTCTGGGTTTCGCTTGGACTTCTAGCGATCGCCTTTCAGATGCGTAAGGCATTAGAAGAGACCCCTGTGTTCACAGAGTTGAATAAGAACCAAAAGGCGGGGTCACAACTGGCGAATAACTTTAAAGATCCAGAGATTCGTAAGAAGATGTTCTTGCTATTTTTCTGCGTATCTTCAAGCGGGGCCATTTTGTTCTTCTGTGTGCAGGTCTACACTGTTATCTTTCTAAAGACAACAGTCAAACTTCCAGCGGAATTAGTAGATCAGCTTAGTATTTATTCAACACTCGCGTTATTTCCACTAACAATATTTGCTGGGTGGTTATCAGACAGAATTGGCAGAAAACCAGTGATTATTAGCGGACTTTTTCTTGGAGCAATGCTCATTTGGCCAGCCTACCGAGCGCTCGAAAGTATTGGATCCGAATTTATAAAAGCCAATAATCAAGAGTACCCATTTGCAATCCTATTGATATTGATTGCGTTATCTCTAGCGCTTGCACTTGTGGTGGGACCACAGACCGCCTTCTTAGCAGAACTCTTTCCAGCAAAGAATAGAAATAGCGCTGCAACATTACCTCATAACCTTGCGGCTGGATGGATTGGTGGATTGCTACCTTTAATTGTTACTTGGCTGAACCAAGTATGGGGGAATTCGCTTGCAGGTCTTTGGTATCCCGTTATATTCTTAGCATGTGCCACAGTAATTGCTTTGCTTTATCTGCCAGAAAGCAGACACACAAACCTTAATGAGTAAGGCTTTTAAAAATTGATATACCCAGCATAATGAGCAAATCATATGAGTTTTAATGTCATTGAAAATGTCGTGCCGATTGATATTCAGAATGCGATCGAAAATAGATTTCTTGGGTCTAATTTCCCTTTATTTTTAAATGATAGGTCCGTAGACCTTGACTATAAAACTGCTTTCTCTGACGCGCATACTAAGGATGGCTATCGACTCAATCATTCCTTTGTTCGAGATGGTCAGCTTGTATCAAATGAATGGGGGCTCATAGAACCGATAGCCCTGGCGCTGGTAAATGCTATTGGATTAAAGCCGAAAATTGCCAGCTGCAAGCTAAATTTAACCTTTCCCAATCCTGAATTTGGAGAGAGTGACCACTTTCCTGCGCATTTTGATACAACGGATAAAGCAGTAGTCGCGGTCTACTATGTGAATAATTCAGATGGTGATACTTTATTTTTTAGCGGAAAGAATAGTGAAGGCATATATGAAATATCCGATGCCTTTACACCCAAAAAAGGTGCGATTGCCTACTTTAATGAAACTACTCTTCATGCAAATCGCCCACCTATGAAATCTAGGGCAAGATGTATTATTAACTTTAATTTTTTACTAGATTTTTGATCCAGCACATGACTAGAGGGAATGAATTCGTTCTGCGATCTTCTGCTGAATCGTAGTTTTGTAACTAGTCCACCAGTCTATACATCGTTTCTGCAGCTCCAATATCTCGCTCGGACTTGATGCGGCTTTAAGCTTCATTTTTTCCAGAAAGTCAGGTAGCTCAGACCATGAATTCAGAATCGGAAATGGCACTGGCCCGATTAATGCCAATGCGTCTTCAGAAAGCAGAAATTCATGGGGCAGTGAAATTGGTATGCAGCCAAGCTCTAAGGCGTCGTAGAGACGAATCGTTTCAGGATTATTCCCAGAAGGGCATGGAGCAAAAATACTATCTTCCATAATTGCTGAATACAAACCAACGTTATACCCCCCAGCAAAGCCATTGGAAGGCATTACGTATAGATTCTCACCGCAAGCGGTAGCTGGTCCTGCAAAGCTTCCACGCTCATTGTTGTAAGAAGCTGCATTATTAATCCAGCCCAAGAATGCAGCTAAACATTGACGCTGTGAAGCTTTCTTGAGATCACTCTTTTCTCTCGGGCCAACCCCAGTTCTAAAGCCATTTGGTGCCCACAGCACTTTTCTGCCTGCATCAGTTAAGTTGATGATGCTTGAGAAATAATAGTTACGAATTACCAAATCACATTGAGGGTATGCAGAAATATCTTTATCTAACCTTTCTCCGCCCATGTGATAAAGAATAACTTTATTACCCAAAGATTTAATATGACGGATGAGCGCCACATTGATTTGGTTCAGCTCTAAATACACAACGGGGGCATCGCCCAATTCAGCTGGATTGACACCAAGACTATAAGGCGCACCGCCAAAAAGCTCATTCTGAATAAACCATGTCTCTAATGCAGAATTTAGAGAGTCTGGCGTGCTAATGATCTGCAGATTACCCATCAAGAATAAATTAACCCTGGTGATATTGAATGATTGAATCTTTGTTTGAGTAGTAGGCGTTTAGCTCCTCAAAGAAAGGGGGCGGGTCAGCATAGTCATGCCAAATTTTGATAGGGCCAAAAAAACTATTGTGCGAGTGAGGTCTAAAGTTCCAGTTCAGCGGCAATATAAATGGATTGAAGCCGGTGTTCTCAATCGCTAGAGCAAAAGAACCTTGATCGTTTGCTGGCATAGTCGTAATTCTTCCATCTACCACCATCGGAATCGAAGAGTCGACTTCCAACGACAGCGTTTTCCATAGTTCAAAAACTTGACTAGATTCTTTTGTAAAAAAAATAACGCCTGTGTTGTACTCAATTTCATCACCAGAAAAAATTTTCTGATACCTTTTGCCCCAAGGCGCCTCACAAATGGCAATGGCCATTCCAAATTTTTTTGCCTTCTCGAAGCCAAAATTAAGATCCCCCATAACAACCGTATCAATATCGAGAAATAAGGTTTCATCAAATGGTGAAAGATCTAGCATTGCAACCTTTTTATTTAGACTGGCGGGATCGCCGCCAGGCGCATCAAGCTTAATAATTTCATGCGGTAACTCAGGATGAAACCTCTTAACGGAAGCTTTAAGACGTTCAATAGGCAACTTAGATTCATCGCCCCAATAGATTGATAAAACACCTCTGGTCATCTACCTGTCCTTAATTTTCGTATTTCAATTTAATAAACACTTATATGCTGCAGTTAAAGATATAAAAATCTTTTTTTACTTGGGACTAGTGCTTTATTAGCATTTTCTACCAGTTTTGATAATTCACCTGAATTAATAAATCCTGAATATCTCTCATTCAAAAAATCATGGTTTCTTTTCGTATGGGGAGGCCTACTATTGATCGTGAGGGCGTTACTTAAGCGCATCCCGCCTATGCCAACGTCTCTTGCAATTCTAGATCCGCCAACCAAGCCGACCCTAAAACCCTTGCTCCATAATTGCAAGCAATAATTAGAATCATCATCCTGATATGGCTCAAAGCTTTCATCAAAATCAGTATTCTGCAAAAATTCAGCAATACGGATTAAGTGTGGGGCACGAATGACAGTTTGGCAATACTGAAAATTCAAGCCATAGCCGCTACCGATATCCACACCCTCAATGAGTGTAGCTTCTGTGCCACCAGGAGGGTAAATTTTATTGCCACTCCACCCGAATTGATCGCTCTCGAACGTTCGGCTTGCTGGGCACATTTTCTGAAAATCAACACCACTTCTGTAGCCAATAACAGCCAACTTTGGATCTCTTTTCATCATTTCCAAGCCGTAATCCAGCCAATCGAAAGTATCGGGATACAAATCATCATCCTGCATCAATAAAAGAAATTCTGACTTTCTTCCCCATTCGGAATTAATCGCAAATCGGTAGTTATGAATTTCATGCAAATCATTCAGAGCGATAACGGCGTGTTGCTTTCCCGTTAATAGGGTCTGAGCCTCTGAAACGGTCTCATCAATACACCCATCGGCAAATAGCATAATTTGCTTAAAGCCCGCCGCTATGAATGGCCTGAGGATCCGATTGATTAAATGAGACTTATTAAAAGTTTGAAAAACACACAATATGTTTGGATAGCATTCAAAGTCACGCTCCCTTTTTTCTAGAGCTTTAAGCATCTCCCATTTTTTTTCGAGATTTCAGCAGCCTCATCGTGAATTTTTTGTATCGGCGTATTCATTTTGTTGTGTATGTTTTATTTTAAAACCAGGACTATTTAAGGCTGATCGCATTGGTACTACCCCAGTCTAACACCGTCCTAAGAGGCTAAAATAGAGATATAAAATGGAATGATCATTAAGGTTACTAGCGGCAACCTCTATTTAATAAGCGAAAATTAATCATGAAATTGCATATTGGTGGCGAACAGGTTAAAGAACCCTGGAAGATACTAAACATCCAAGCCAAGGAGGGGGTAGATTTTATCGGGGATATATCTGACTTGAGTCAGTTCCCCGATGCAAGTATTGTGGAAATTTATGCCAGCCATACGCTTGAGCATGTGCACCAGAAAAAGATGGCTAATACCCTAAGTGGAATTTATAGGGTTTTAAAACAGGGTGGAAAATTTTATATATCTGTACCAGACCTTGATATTCTTTGCCATACATTTATGAGCCCACTGGCCCCGACAGATGTTAAGTATCAAGTAATGAGAATGATATTTGGTGGTCAAGAAGATAGTTTTGATTACCACTATTTTGGCTGGAATCAGACTTTTTTATATCAATATCTGCAACAAGCAGGCTTCTCGGGGGCTGAAAGGGTTGATTCTTTTAATTTATTTAATGATTCCAGCAACGATAGACCCTTTGGATTTCCAATAAGTCTTAATGTTATCGCAACCAAATGATCCTAAAAGGAATTAAGGAAAATAATAGTCAATAAAAAAGACCCACTAGCAATTAAGCAGTGAGCCTTATGTTTATTGGTGCCCCTTGTCCGACTCGAACAGACCACCTACTGATTACAAATCAGTTGCTCTACCAGATGAGCTAAAGGGGCAACGTCGATATTTTAACCTATTTATTTATTTGAGACTTTGATAACCGACAAAGCAGTTTTTCCCTACCTCCAAGTCGACTTTCTTTCTATTTTATGAACATTGGGCGGCTCCGCCCAATAAACATTCAAATTAAGCTTCCTAATGAGCTCATTGTAAACATGGTCAGAGGCATAACTAAAGGGTAGAAAATTCTCTTTCAATAATTTTGCAGATTTTTGGTTGAGCAAAATAAAATTCGCTCCTTTGCTGGCCCCATCACACTGACTCGTAACTTCATTTGACTTTTTATAAACCACCTTCTGAGGCGATACAGGAGACTCAATAAAGCGCCAATTAAAAATATCTCCGTCGAATAAACAACCCCAATCCTCTGGCAACTCTCGCAGATACCTCTCAATCATTAATGGGGCATTCGATAAAAACTCGATGTTATCCTCCATGACAACCGCTAATTCTGTATTGGTATTAACAATGTCCTGCAAAATAAGATAGCGTTTGTAGGTTACGGCTATTTGCCCCAAAGTTAGATTGGGGTTCTTACAGATGCCGTCAGGGAGTAAATCATCCTTGTTGGGGCGTAGCACCCAGGTTACATCCTCTTTCTTAATCCCATGGTGCCGGAACTGGGCTTCCATAAAAATTTTTCGCCTTCTATCTAAACCGTGTATTAGGTAGTATTTGATATTCATAGCAGGGTTTAGTCTAAGATCCCAGAGGTTTTCATATGCTTACACTACTTTACAAGCTTAAGACTCGGTCGTTTTGGTGTTAACTCTAAATTACCGTCTCCGCCCTTGGGCTCGCTGGCAATCTGAGTTTGATCAAACGGGAAAGACATACCCTGACCATTCTCTCTTGCATAAATAGCCAGAACATGAGTAACCGGAACCAATATCTTCCTTGGTACTCCACCAAACCTAGCCTGAAAACTAATGTAATCGTTCTCGATCTGAAGCTGATGGCAAGCCTCTGTAGATAAGTTAAGAACAATTTCATCATTCTTCACAAACTCCATTGGGACTTCAACTGTTGAGTCTACAAATACAGCCATGAAAGGCGTAAAACCATTATCCGAGCACCACTGGTGTAGCGCTCGGATTAGGTAGGGTTTATTGCTTGGAACATCAGACATGCTTGAAATCATGCTGCCTGGATAATGGACCGCTTAGCGGCGCATTACCTTTTCAGAAGGCGTTAGCGCCTCAATGTAGGCAGGTCTACTGAAAATACGTTCTGCATACTTCAGGAGAGCTGCCGCATTGCGTGAGAGATCAATGCCATAGTGCTCAAGACGCCACAACAATGGCGCAATGGCTACGTCCAACATTGAAAACTCTTCACCCAACATATATTTATTTTTAACAAAAATTGGAGCTAACTGAGTTAAACGATCGCGAATAGCTAAACGAGCCTTTTCATGAGTCTTCTCGGCAGCCTTGCCTTTTTCATTTTCTAATGCTGCAACGTGCACAAACAATTCTTTCTCAAAATTAAAGAGAAATAGACGTGCGCGTGCGCGTGCAACCGGATCAGGCGGCATTAACTGTGGGTGAGGAAAACGCTCGTCAATATATTCATTGATGATGTTTGACTCATACAAAATTAAGTCACGCTCAACCAAGATAGGAACTTGGCCATAAGGGTTCATCACCGAGATGTCTTCTGGCTTGTTAAACAAGTCCACATCACGGATCTCAAAGTCCATGCCTTTTTCAAAAAGCACTAGACGGCAGCGTTGCGAGAA
>TBL_comb48_EPIDRAFT_1003152_pt1 | contig 11109 bp, 8 predicted proteins | sample TroBogEpilimnion_37_FD_10681 | JGI IMG/M metagenome (IMG submission 10681)
CATCGGTAAATTTACCTGCTGCGGCAGCAGCAGCATATTTTTCCTGACTGTTATACGCAAATTCATCTTGTTCCTCACGGCTGATGTTCCAACGTTCAGCCACATTTTCTGCTGTTTCTCCCATAGAATATGGGTAATAGAGCTCGCTTAGTTTTTTATTTATAAATCGCCACCCAATAGTGGTGTCAAATATTTCCGCTTGTCTCGAAAATGCTGTATCCGACTTGCCCATTACAAATGGTGCTCTTGTCATACTTTCCACGCCACCGGCAATATAAAATTCGCCATCACCGCAACTTATTGCTCTGGCAGCATCCATTATAGCTTGTAAGCCGGATGCACAAAGCCTATTAACAGTGTTGCCGCCTACTGTTACGGGCAGGCCTGCTAATAATGCAGCCATTCGTGCTACATTCCTATTGTCTTCACCGGCTTGATTAGCACATCCCGCTATCACATCCTCTATGGCATTTACATCTACATTTGGATTGCGCTCTACAATGGTTTTAATTACCAATGCCAGTAAGTCATCGGGTCTAACATTCATAAGACTGCCACCGTATTTTCCTATTGGCGTGCGTATCGCATCTATTACATAAACATTTTCCATTGGGGTAAAATAATTTTATTTATAAATTTTATAATGCTATCGATTGTTCTAAATCTTTAATGATATCTTCAATATTCTCTAATCCTACACTCATACGTATTAAGCCATCTGTAATGCCAAATTCTAATCGTTTTTCTCTTGGTACGCCAACATGGGTGGTTGATGCAGGATGCGAAATTAAGGTATCGCAGGTGCCTAATGAAACAGCACTGGTACACAGTTTTAAATGGTCAATAAAATGCAGTGCAGCGTTGTAGCCCCCCTTTAATTCAAAGCTAAGCATAGCCCCCGGGTGTTTCATTTGTTTTTGTGCAATTGCAAAATGTGGGTGTTGACTTAAACCTAGGTAATTTACTTGCGCTACTGCCGGATGCATAGATAAATATTCGGCAACTTTTTGTGCATTACTGCAATGTCTTTCCATGCGCAGGCTAAAGGTGCGCAAACCATTAGTTAAAACAAATGCATCAAAGCCATTAGAATTACCACCCAAAAGTCTATGCGTTTTGGTAATTACACTGTTCATCTTTGTTAAATCTCTACCTAATAATATGCCACCAATTGCAGTGCCATGCCCATTTAAAAATTTGGTGGTACTATGCATCACATAATCAACGTCATAAGCAAATGGTTGTTGCAAATACGGCGTAGCAAATGTATTGTCAGTACAAACAGTAAGGCCATGTTGCTTGCCTAATGATGCCAATGCTTCCAGGTCAACGCATTGTAGGGTAGGGTTTGCAGGGGTTTCAATATATAATAGACTAATCGCTTTATCTGCATCAATAGCTGCTTCCACTGCATTTAAATCATGAAAATCTACAATTACCGTTCCTATATTTAGGGTGGGTAATATTTTATCCAGAAGTTCTTGGGTGCCACCGTATAGCGATGGATGCGTTAGTATTTTCTCCCCCGCTTTCATGTTGCCCAACAACATCGTAGTTATGGCAGCCATACCCGATGCATGTAATATGGCTTTTAATTGCAGTGGTTCTCCATTGCTGTTCTTTAAACCAAAGGCTTCCATCATAGCAATTTTTTCTTCTGCTTCGTTTATGGTAGGATTACCAAAACGACCATACACATATCCTTTCTCCTCGCCTTTAAAAATAGCAACTGCTTGTTCCGCACTGTCAAAGGTATAAGTGCTCGAAGCATAGATAGGTGTTAGGTGCGCACGGTTCGCATCCTCTTGTTGCCCTCCATGTATGCAAAGGGTATCAAAACCGGTAAATTTTGTAGTATCAAACATAATATATGTTTACTTTTGTTGGCAAAGTTAATAGATACCATGAAGGAATTACTAAGCCGTTATGCACAATATAATATTTGGGCAAACAAAAAGATAATTGATGTTTTATTGAAATTGGATGAAAATGTGCTTGATAAGGAAATTATCAGCAGTTTTTCAAGTATTAGGAAAACGGTTTATCATATTTGGAGCGCCGAATATATTTGGATGCAGCGATTGGATTTAGTTGAACATCCCATTTGGATGGAATTAGATTTTAATGGGTCCTTTCAGGATGCTTGCAAGGCATGGCAAAGGTCTTCAGAATCTTTATTAACTTTTATTGAAAGACAATATGATGATAAGGCTTTTGAGCATGTTTTTCAATATTATTCTCCCTTTAAAAAGGATCATTTTAAAAGGCAGGTATATATCGCACTCACTCATGTTTTTAATCACAGCACTTCTCATAGAGGACAACTAATTACGCTTTTACGTCAAGCAGGCGAAACTAAAATTCCTGAAACCGATTTAATAGCTTTCGCTAAATGATAGATTCATTTTTTTCATTACCTCAATTATATTAGCCTGTATTTTAACTGTTAAGCTTTCACTATGGCTGTAATTATTAGTTGCCAACTATAAAAGACCGCATAGAGATAGAGCCCATATCAAAGGCGTCGTTAAAAAATTGAATGGATTCTCCTTTTTGTTGCAAGCCTAAAATATAATACAAGGGTAGTAAGTGATCATTTGTAGGATGTGCCATATCAGCGGTACTTCCTAGTATTTTTTTATAATCCATGGCGCTCTTGTGGTCCCCCTTCTCTATCCAATGTTTAAATGTATTGTCAAATTCCAATGCCCAGTCATACTTTTCGCCGGTATTGTTCCAATCAACTTTATATAAATTATGTACAAGGTTGCCGCTTCCTAAAATCAATACGCCCTTATCGCGCAAGCTAGCCAATTGTTGGCCTATCTGGTAATGATACTCCGGAGCCTTATCGTAGTATATGCTAAGTTGATACACAGGTATATCTGCCAGTGGAAACATAGGTAAAAGCACGCTCCATGTACCGTGGTCTAAACCCCAATGTGTGTCGGCCTGGGCATGAGATGCTTTCAGTAGTTCCAAAGTAAAATTTGCCATCTCCGGACTGCCTGGTGCGGGATATTGCTGCTCAAATAGTTGTTTCGGAAATCCTCCAAAATCATGTATGGTTTCAGGATGCGCTGTGGTAGCAACGCTAGTGCCGGTACTTGTCCAATGTGCCGAAATGGATAATATGGCTTTTGGCTTTGCCAAACTTTTACCTATTTCCTGCCATTTGCGGTGAAAACTATTATCAGTTATGGCATTCATAGGGTTACCATGGCCAACAAACATAAGTGGCATGCGTGCCGATTTTGGCAAACTTCCAGCTAATGCGGCTAATGAAGATAGTCCGGACATATTAATCATTTGAGTGAGGGCTAAGGCACCCCCGGTTTTTATAAAATTGCGGCGCTCCATATGCGCTTAGGTTTAATAAGCAAATATACATGTATGTACATGTAATTCCTAAAATTATTTACTAATAACACCATAAATAACGCTTATGTAAATTGCAACGGCAGGGCTATGTTTAGGATTGAAGCCTTTAAACTGCCATTCTTATTGTTATTTTCGCAATGGTGCAAATACAGCCTTTAAAAGATTATTATAACATATTGGGCGTTTTGCCTAATGTTAATGACGCAGACCTGAAAAAGGCTTACCGGCGCATGGCCATGCAATACCATCCGGATAAAAACCCGGAAAACATTTTTGCAGCAACACATTTTAAGGAAATTCATGAAGCTTACAGCATATTAAGCAATCCTAAAAGCCGCGAAAAATACAATGAAGAAAGGTGGCTTTCAGGCATGAGCAAAAATGTTCATGAGGAACCTATGTTAAGTGCTGCTGCCATTAATAATAAATGTAAGCAACTCATGAGGCATTTAAATACTATCGATACTCATACCATGGACCACGCAGCGTTGCAGGCATATATTTTACTATTGCTCAACGATGAACGCATGGCCATCTTGAAATTTGAACAAAATAATTCCGAAAATGAAGCCATTGTGAATACAATTTTAGTTTGTATGCATAAGCTAAGGTTTGCTCTTATAGCACCTATTGCAAAAAGGCTTAAGCTTATTGCTCTTGGTAATAATAAGTTGGAAACTGCAATTGTTGATTTTGTAAAAAAACGAAATAATCAGCTGCTTTTAGAAAGGGCAATGCCTTTTATCATAATAGTAATAAGTATTTTACTTGCCTGGGCTATGTATCATTATGGCCTTAAACATTAGGACAAGAGCGCCGCACTTGTTTCCTGCTGTTCACGAATATGAACAAAGAAATATAAGGTTTTATTGATGTTGCTTTTATTAAGTATATGCTCCGGTATATCAAGTATATAGCCTTTAATGAGTTGGTAAAGTGCGGCAGCTAATTTACGACCATGATGGTAATTCTCTAAACGGAAATAATAGGTATTGCCTGCACCATATTTAGTCATAAAATCGTATTCCGATTTTTCTACATCATTGGTGATGCACACATTTAGGTCAACAGACTCTAATTTCGCTGTAGATTTAAATTTTTCGATGCCAATTTTATGCAGCACATCCAATAAGGTTACCATACCAAGGCTTTATTTAAGAGCACTTGCAAATTAGGTTGTCAATATTTTTTGCACATGAATGCATCATTAAGAAATTATTAAAATATTGATAACTACGCTGTTTCTATAAAACCTAAAGCGGTTTTAGCTTGTTCCACTACGTTAAAAATAATAGGGCATGCAGGGTAATGCAATAGGGTGCCCAATAAGCGTTCTCGAAAACCCGGTTTATGTAGGTGTGGAAAATCGCGGCACTCCGTAAATCGCTGAGTGTAAATGGTGCATTTTTTATGGGCAAAAAAATGACAAGGAATGGTATTTATATAACACGCACCTTGCATGCTTTCCTCAATATATTTTTCCCTCACTTCAATTTCGGGTTGTTGCAGAAAGTCAGACAATCCTTTTATCTCATCGGGGGTAATATTAACCACTAAATGATTGCAGCAATTACCGCAATCGGTACAGCTCACTGCAGCGTTTACCTGGGCATATATTTCATGCACCGCATGGTCTATTGCGCTCCCATCCAAGCGTTTAAGATATTGCCTAAAATGGTCATTTTCTTCATCCTTATTGGCAGCAATAGCAGCTATATATTCTAAATCGGTGTGAATGGTCATGAATCAAATTATGGTGTAAAGGTAAAGTTTAGCTTAATTTAATGACAAACAGGCAAATACAGGAAAATGATCGGAGCTGAAACGGCCTTGCCAACTTTGCGAAAGTGTGGCATGTTTTAGTACTTTAAAATTTGGGGTTACAAAAATATAGTCAATCGGTTCATTGCTTGTTTCATGTGCCTGAAATGCATTAAAGGTGCCTGTGGGGCCATAGTGTGCTTCAATGCTTATAGATTTGGCATCTAAAAGTTTACAAATATTATTAGGGTCCAGTATTGCAGCTACGGCTTCTTCTTGAGGCGTAGAGTTTAAATCGCCGGTAAGTATCGCAGGCTCCTTTCCGGCTATAGAATCTATATAGTGCACAATCAAATGGCCACTCTGCGATCTTGCTACTCTGCCTACATGATCAAAGTGGGTGTTGAAAAGAAATATTTTTTTATGATCCATTTTATTTTCTACCTCGGCCCAGGTGCAAATACGAGTAAGGGCAGCATCCCAACTTTTACTTCCCGCAACTGCCGGTGTTTCCGATAGCCAAAATGTGCCACTTTTTATAACCTTGAATTTGCTTTTTTGTACAAAAATGGCTGCATACTCTCCTTTCTCTTTGCCATCTTCTCTACCTACTCCAATGGCTTCATATTCAGGTAGGCAGCTCTTTAAATCTTGCATTTGGTCATAAAGTGCTTCTTGCACGCCTAATACATCAACATCATGAAAGTGTATCTGCGAGCATAGTTTGCTTTTTCGGTAATCCCATCCATTTAAACTATCATAATTATTATGGTACCTTATATTAAAGGTCATCACATTTATTTGTTGCCTACCACTGCTTTGTATAGATGCACAAATAAAAATAAGGCATACCACTATAGGTTTCATCATGGAATTATGTTTGTTGCCTAAAGCTACAAATAAAAAAATAAAGGCGTTCGTAAGAACGCCTTTATTGAAAGGTCCTTTTATCTGCTTAATTATTCAAACTTCTGAAATCTACAGGTACTAATTTACTCACACCCGGTTCTTGCATGGTCACACCATAAATTACGTCTACTGCAGCCATGGTCTGTTTATTATGCGTAACAATAATAAACTGCGAATTATCCGAGAATTTACGAATCATAGTAGTGAATTTACCTACGTTCGCATCATCCAATGGCGCATCTACCTCATCTAATATACAGAATGGAGCTGGCTTAATAAGGTAAATAGCAAACAAAAAGGCAGTAGAAGTTAATGTTTTTTCTCCACCGGATAACTGGTTAAGTGTGCTTGGTTTTTTACCCTTGGGTTGTGCATAAATTTCTATTCCACTGTCAGCCACATTATTAGGGTCGGTAAGGCTAAGGTCGGCCTTATCTTCGGCAGTAAATAAAGCTTTAAATACTTCCACAAAGTTTTCGCGAACTTTATCAAATGTTTCCTGAAACTTAGAGTTGGCTGTAAGTTCAACTTCTTCTATTGTAGAAAGTAGGGAATCTTTTGCTTTAACTAAATCGTTTCTTTGTTCTACAATAAAATCATGACGGGCTTTTATCTCCACATAGGCTTCTATGGCGGTAGGGTTTACTTCTCCCATATTTTCCAAGCGCTTTTTCATGAGTTCGGCATCGGCAGTAAGTTCTTCTACGCTTTGTGTACCTGTTCGTGCTTGTTCTAATATCTCATCCAAATTAACCTTAAACTCTATACTTAATCGCTCGTTCATGCCTGCCAGCTTCAGCTTCATGTCATTCAGCTTCTCGCGTATGCTATTCAGCAATACATCGGCATGTTCTTTTTCTCTGCGCTTTTGGTTTAATTGGCCCTCATGCGCAGCAATGGCATTCCGCATTTCATAGTAAGCGCGGTCTTTTTCATTCAGTATTTTTTCATCGCTTTCCTTGCGACTTAATAATTCATATAACTCATGATCGCCTGCATGCAATTGGGTTTCGGTTTCCACCAATTGTGCGGCAGTAGCTTGCAATTGCTCACTATTACTGCTAATTTGTTTTTGCAATTCTACTAGCTGATTACTGCGGTATTCCCAATCTTGCTTAATGCCTTCCAACTTGCTTTGTTGGCGCGTATATTGCAAATTCTGTTGGTTATAATGTTGCGATGCCTCGTTAAATGCAGCTTCTACTGCTTTAAAATCGGCATCGGCAGTACTAATATTATCTTGGAGTGCTGCTAATTCTTCTTGCATATCTGCAAGCAAATCACGTGTATCTGCTACGCTTTCTTGGGTGGCGTCCAATTGCTCTTGCTGTTCTGCAACGCGCTTATCGGAGTTAGTATTGAGTTGCTCAAAATTTTCAATACGGTGGCCTAAATTAAGGGTATGATTGCTAAGCCTATTTATTTCCTGACGTGTTTGTTCAATGGCCTTATCATTCAGTTCCATATTGAAACCGGTAATAAGGGTTTGTGTTTCGGAAATATGCTGCTTTAATTGTGTAGTACTAACAGTAAGCGTTTCTATCTCTTTTGCCAAGCGTTCCAGGTTTTTGGCACGTCCAATTTTATTGCCCTCAAACAAACCTATGGAACCGCCACCTAAACTGTATTTGCCACGTACCATTTTACCACTCTTTTCAACTAATACATGGCCATTTTGTAGCGCAATTTCCGTGGTATCAGTTTCACCCTGTGTAATGTATACATGGCCTAAAAGGTACTGGGCCAGCACTTGGTAGGGCTCATCAACATGAACAACACTTAATGCCGGTATGGCACTTTGGGGTGCTTCGGCTGCTTGGTTTTTAAATTGTGCAAACTGATCTAGTACAAAGAAGTTAGCCTTACCTTTTTTGTGGTGGTCCAACAAATGCACTGCCTTTGCTGCTTCCTGTATATTTTCTACAACGTAATAGTTCAGGTAATTGTCTAGCAAATTTTCAAGCGCTGCACGGTATTCGTGTTGCACTACAAATATATCGGATAGTAATGGCGCATCGCTGTTCCATTCCTTATTCTTCTTTAAAAACTTAATACTGTCAGGGTAACCTTCCAGGCTTTCTACCAACGATTTCAGCAGGTCGTGTTCATTACGGCGACTATCCAATTTTCGGTTTTCTTCTACCAAAGTAGCGCGCAAATTTTCCATCTGCTCCTGACTTTGAAGTATCTTACCCTTCACTTCTTCTTGCCTATCTTGTAAAGTCTTTAAATCGGCTTGCTTTTGTTGCAGTTGTGCTTCTGTGTCTACTTTTTCTGTGCCTAATTGTTGTATTTGCAACGCACGTTGGGCAGCTTCATCTTGTAAATGTTGTATACTGCGTTGCAAGTTCATCAGCGATGTGTCGGCTATGGCAACCTTCTTCTCAGCTTCAAATTTCTTAAGTTGGCCTACTTGATATTGCTGACGTAATTGCTCTAAAATTTGCTTCTTCGCATCAAATGAAACGCGCTTTTCATCCACTGCATTCCGCAAACCCTCTAATTGCTCCCTAAGACTTTCCAGCCCCTTACTTTCATCTTCTATTTGCCTAGCTGCTGCTGCAATCGAATCTTCAAGGTTTTGTAACCTTGTGCCGGCTCCTGCAAGAAACTCACTTAAATTCTTTTCACGCTCCTTAAGGTGTTCCAATCTTTGCGCTGCTAATTTCTTATCACTCTCTAATTGGCGCAATCTATTTATCAGTTCATTAAACTGCTTTTGTAGGCCATTCAGTTCCTGTTCTTTTTCAATAAGTTTTACCTTGTCTTGCTCTACCGCGGCCTCTTCTGTTGCTACTATTGCTTCCAGTTGGGCTTTGCGATCAGTCTCGCTATCGTTTTGCTCGTTTAGTATTTTATATTGTTCATTAAAATGTTCTAAAGATGCTTTGGCCAGTTCTACGCTAACTTCCTTATACTCGCCTTTAATTTGGAAATAACGTTCGGCTTTTTTTGCCTGGCTTTCCAATGTTCTTAGGTTATTGCTTATTTCAAATAACAAATCCTCAATACGGTTAAGGTCTTGTTCTGTAAGTTCAAGCTTTTGCTTGGCCTCTTTTTTGCGAGTTTTATAAATGCTTATGCCTGCTGCTTGTTCCAGCATACGGCGACGGGCATTATCTTTATCTTTAATAATGTCATCCACCATGCCTAATTCAATGATGGCATAAGAATCGTTACTAACACCCGTATCTAAAAACAAGTTATGAATGTCCTTTAATCGGCAGTTAACATCATTCAACCGATATTCACTTTCCCCATTTTTATAAAACTTACGGGTAATAGTTACTGTAGTAAATTCGGTAGGTAGTAAATTTCTGGTATTCTCAAATGTAAGCGATACTTCAGCCATACCGGATCCGCTACGTGTTCTCGAACCATTGAAGATCAAATCTTCCAGATTATCTGAACGTAAAGATTTTATTTTATGCTCACCGATAACCCAACGTATGGCATCTACAATATTAGATTTACCACATCCATTTGGCCCAACAATACCTGTTATAGGATTATCAAGCAGGATATGGGTTTTATCTGCAAAAGACTTGAAGCCTTTTATTTCCAAGGACTTTAAACGCACAACTCAATTTTTTTAAGGGAAGGTAAAAATAGTTAAAATTCGCTCCATGAGGGGCAGAATTTCCGAATTGTTGAAAATAGGTGCTACAAAGTGCTTATTGCTGTAAATGTTTGATAATCAATTATATAGCGCTTTTTTGGGTGGGCCTATTTTGCCTATTCTTATAAAAATATGCTTAATGTATATGGTTTGCTGTGTTGATGCAGGTTTATTAGGTATTATGTATCATTAATTAGTATTATGTATTATCCGTTTTTTAAGGGGGTATTGCTTCAGGCTATAAGGCCATAAAACAAGAAGCATGGGCTAAAGGCTACAAACAACTACCTTTGCGCCTTAGTTTTAAAGATTATAATTCATGGGCAAAGTAGCCATTAATATAGCCACAGGCAGTTTACAAACCGAAGATGTAATTGTGGGTATAGATTTAGGTACCACCAATAGTTTGGTGGCGCTGGTAAGAAAAGATACCCAATTACCAATCGCCCTTAAGGAAACCGACGGTTTGGCATTAGTGCCTTCTATTGTGCATATTGCAGAGGATGGCAAAATTAGTGTAGGTAATGCTGCCCGCGAGCTGCTTATTAGTGAACCTGAACGTACCATTTACAGTGCAAAACGTTTAATGGGCAAATCTTATAAAGACCTGAGTGAACATGCCGATTTTTTTGCTTACCGTATAATCGACGATAATACTGATGCATTAGTAAAAATACAGGTGGGTGAAAAATATTTTTCTCCTATTGAATTGTCTTCATATATACTTAAGGAATTAAAGCAAAGAGCAGAGCATATCTTAAAAATGCCGGTAAATCGTGCTGTTATTACGGTACCTGCCTATTTTAATGATGCTCAAAGGCAAGCCACACGCGATGCCGGTAAGCTAGCCGGTTTAGATGTATTGCGTATTGTAAATGAGCCTACGGCTGCCAGTTTGGCTTATGGCTTGGGCGTTAAGGCTCATGAGGAAAAGACAATCGCAGTTTATGATTTGGGTGGTGGTACTTTTGATGTCTCTATTTTAAGGATTACAAATGGCATTTTTGAGGTGCTAAGTACCCACGGCGATACTTATTTAGGTGGTGATGATATGGATAGGGCATTGGCTGCATATTGGCAAACCTCATTAGGTATTAGTAATGATGCATTGAAGGCTGATAAAAGTTTAACACAGGAATTACGCCTACATGCCGAAACTGCAAAAAAATATTTAAGTAGTCATGAGACTTATTTGGGCAATATAGGTCAGCAGGAGGTTAAAATAACTAAGGCCGAATTTAATAGTTTAATTCAACCTCTTGTCAATCGTACTATAGACAGTTGTAAAAATGCACTGAAAGATGCTGGCTTGCAGGTAACAGATATTGATGCTGTGGTTATGGTAGGTGGCAGCACGCGTGTACCTTTGGTAAAGGAAAGTATTAAAACTTTTTTTGGCAAAGCACTTAACGATGAGCTTAATCCTGATGAAGTTGTGG
>TBL_comb48_EPIDRAFT_1003160_pt1 | contig 11092 bp, 10 predicted proteins | sample TroBogEpilimnion_37_FD_10681 | JGI IMG/M metagenome (IMG submission 10681)
CGTATTGGTGGACATCGCAAACACGTTTTGATGACACTACTGTGATTTGGGTTACTAATGCAGGCGGGGGATTAGGTCCGCATCCTAAAGCCGAGACGATAAGTGCAGGAGGTGTTAAAAGTTTTCATGTGCGCGCTGTGAGAGATGTAGTTGCCCCGCCCCTTGTAAATCATTTTACAGATAATGGTGATAGCACCATTACTGATAATATAACAGGATTAATTTGGCAAAAATACCCAAGTACTGATACCTTAAGCTGGAATGCGGCATTGTATTATGCAGACAGTTTATATTGTGGTGGTGAACACGATTGGCGCTTGCCAAATATAAAAGAGCTGGGCTCTATAAATGATGAAAGCAGAAATGCGCCCTCTATTGACATCAGTTATTTTCCCAATATAGTTGCATCAAGATATTGGAGTTCTACTACACAATTTAACCAAGTAGGCAATGCATGGTTTAATGATTTTCAAAACTATGGTATCACCTCTTATTACAGCAAGAGCAAAGCTTATCATGTAATTTGTGTAAGAGGCTATACCAATAGTACGCTTGCAATAAAAGGACAAAATAGCAGTGGGTATTACATTAGTGCATACCCTAATCCGGCTAAAAATATGCTTTATTTGAATTGCGCAGGCATTAGTAATAGGCTAAAAATTACTATTGTTGACGCTCAAGGAAAAACCTACTTAAGGTTAGCTGATTATAGTATTTGCAGTGCCATGGACGTGAGCCAGCTATTGAGTGGTAATTATTTTGCAATAATAGAAAATAGCGATTTACAAAAGCCGGAGATTATAGCAATTGTAATTAATAAGGATAGCCAATAGTAAAGATATAAAAGCTATTTGATTAAAAGTGGCAATTGGAATTTGAGGAAAATACTAACCAAGAAAAGTAAACTGCATTTTTTTTGAGTAGAATAAAAATATTAAAACGTACTAAAAACAAGGTTAAAGCTTATTAAATGAAGAAGAATAGTAGAGGAAAACCTTTACATAAACATGAACATGAGCATGAATAACTAACTAAACATTTACAAAAAGTTGATAAAATAAATTATAAAATATAGCTATTATTAGTAAAGGATATAAAAGCATGTAGTTAATTTTATTGGAGAATATATAATATTTATTTATTGCATGGAAAGTATTTTTGATTTCTGTTTTAGAATATAAAAAGAAACCAATTATCAATAATTTTATTAAGGACTTAGGCACCCCATTATATTTAATTATCCGCTGTAATTTGGCGCCTAAAAGAATTGCAATTATTAAAACAAATAAAAAATTCATTTTTTCATAGTTATCACCAAAAGCATCCCACATAAAAATTTTACAAAAATGATGTTGTTAAAAAAATATTTTGAATAGCTGAGGTTTCATAAAATGTGAAAAGTTGGAAAATATTTTTCCATTATATAATTCAATTTCAATAAGCTATATAAAGTAACTTGGATAAATAGCAAGTTGAATATTTATTGAACTAGCAAATGAATTGGGAGCGAAATTAAAATGCGTTGGGATGCCAGGTATAACTTGAAATAGTTAAAATTAAGAGCAATACGATTTATAGAATTTAAAAATATTGAACTAAATGAGGATTACTATGATCCACATTATAGCTACCAAATGCATATGGTTATTTAACAATAGTGAGCACAACTGTTTCCTAAAGTAATTCCTATTAAAAAATCTACTAAGATTAGTGTTATCATGAAATAAAAGGAGTAGTAATTTTACTTTATCAATATTTTTATCAACAACGTTTTTCTCTATCCTTTATATAGCCGCCTATTCTTGGGTGGCTTTTTAATTAAAATTAAATAGAAGATTTAAAGCATTTCCTATTGAGTTGTTTTGTAGATGTTATTACTAAAAATAGGGATTAATTATCTCTAACATAAAGATATTTTTGAAAGATTATCATATGAATCAATAAACAAACACAAACAACGAAAAAAAATGGTTAAACTATCGATTGGAATTTTAGAGGATGATGAAATATTAAGTAATAATTTAAGTACCTATTTAAATAATGATAGTGGCTTTGAGATTGTTTTTGAACTGACTAAGTTTAGCGACTTAAATTATAGTAAGATTTTAACAGCTCCTGATTTTATTTTACTGGATATACACCTTAAGGACATTGATGGACTAGCAATAATTGGGAATTTATTAGAACATTTCCCGAATACATCTATTATAGTAATTACGGGCGACCCATTGGATAATTTAGTATTAAAGGCCCTAAAAAATGGAGCAAAAGGATATTTACAAAAGCCGTTTTCATTTGCAAAATTAATGGATTCCATAAATACAATAAATGCAAGTGGGAGTTATTTAGATCACAACCATATAACTAAAGTAGTAAACTATATTAATAGTGACAAAAAAAGTCAATTATCTAAATTAAAACAAAACTATCGGCTTACAGATAGAGAATTTGAGGTGTTAAATTATTTAAGCAATGGCTTTTCATATAAAGAAATTGCGGAAACTTTGAGCTTATCGTTTCATACTGTAAATCATCATTTAAAAAGCATTTATATAAAATTGAACGTGAATTCAATTGGCCAATTATTTGCAAAATACTTATAAAATGAAAATTCAAAAACCTGAAATACTTATTGTAGATGACGATGTAATTAATAGGAAAATACTTAGGATGATATTAAGAGGAGAAGCTGAAGATGTGCGAGAGGCAGAAAATGGTGAAGATGCTATTCATATTTTACTAAGCAATGAAAAGATAGGAATTATAATATTAGATTTAAATATGCCAATTATGGATGGATATGATACTATCAAAGCCATAGAGCAAAATTTGAAATTAAAAAATCGGAATATTGCTATTCTCATTTCCAGTGCAAGTACCTTAACAAGTTTTAAATCTAAGCTAGAAGCAGAAAATATAAAATCGGATAAAATAAAGGAATTTTTCTCGAAACCAATAAATATTGATGAGATTAAGGCATCAATTAAATCATGGACAGAAAAGATTTACACATCACAATTAATAAATTAACCCATGTACGGCATTGTAAATAGAGCGATTGAAGAATTGGTAATAAGTACATTTGGCAAAGAAAAATGGATTGCAGTAAAGATATATGCCGGTATTGACATTGATTTTTTTGCATCTAGTGCACCCTATGATGATGAGGTAACTTACCAATTAGCTAAAGCAGTGTGCGAGGTATGTAATATGGAAATGCGAGATGTGATGGTTGCCTTTGGTAAATTTTGGATTTTGAAAACCGGGAAAGAGAAATATAATGATTTAATGAAATCCGGCGGTAATAATTTTAAGGAATTCATTATAAATCTACCTAATTTCCACAATCGTGTAAGTCTGTACTACCCCAATCTTATGCCACCGGAATTTAAAGTAAGTGATGTAAATGAAAACAACTTGAAGCTTCATTACCATTCTAAAAGAGAGGGTTTTCAGGATTTTGTAATGGGTTTAATTTTAGGGTTAGGAGAATACTTCGATATGGTTGTTACTGCCGAATTATTACAAAATAGATTAGATGGTTTTGATCATGAAGTTTATTTAATAAAATGGTAAGAGAAAAGTTAGGAATATTTAATTACGATGAGCTTCAAAATATTTTCCCATTTTACATAGAAGTAAATAATGAATTAGAAATAATATCATTTGGAAAAAGTATTCAAAAAATTGCCCCAATAATAATACAAGACAATTTCATTAAACATTTTGAAATTAAAAAACCGAGTTTGCAATTTATAGATGCAAGTGAGATTTATGCATATCATGATAACCTATTGATATTACAGGATTTAAATAAACAACAGCTATTTAGAGGGCAAATAATAAATAGTTTAAACAACACTTATTTCTTTTTAATTACACCATGGTTTAACCATATTGAAGAAGTAAATTTATTAGAATTAGGATTTGATGATTTTGCTTTAAATGACCCTACCATTGATCTTCTTAATGTTATTAAAACTAATGAAAATAACACTGAGGATATAATGCAATTGGCTCATGAATTGCGTATGCAAAAGCATGAAATAAAGAATTTATCTTGGGTTGTAGAAAATGCAAATAACGCTATTATTACGGTATCGCCCGATAAGAAAATAGAGTTTATTAATAGAGCAGCAGAATTATTATTTAATATAAATATTAAAGAAATTGAAGGTAAATATTTCATTTACGTATTAAACCAAATATCTAATAATGTTAGCTTTAATGATGAGATTATAGGTAAAATATTTTGTAGAAATCAGTTTGAAGAAGAAATAGAATTCATTCTTGAAAATCAAAATACTCTTTATATAAAAATTTCAAGCAAACCATTTTATAATGAATTTGGTAGATTAATTAATTACTATATTATTTTAGAAAATATTACTACCCAAAAACTTAATGAAAATAATATTAAAACACAATATACCAGATTAAATACCCTTATCAGTAATTTGCATGAAGCAATACTATTTGAAGACAAACAAAGAAAAATTGCACTAACCAATGAATCGTTTTGTAATTTATTTAACATTCCGGTAAAGCCGGATGAATTAATTGGATTTGATTGCCAAGAGGCCTTGTTAGCAGCGAAGAAAAATTTTAATGATCCTGATATATTTATTGCTTCTACTGAATTAATTTTAAAGAATAACGTTAGTAAACTAGCGGAAGAATTTGAACTAACAAATGGGAAAATACTAGAAAGAGATTTTATTCCTATAATTATAGATAATGATTTTGTGGGATGCCTTTGGAAGTATAGAGATGTAACTGCACGTGTAAAAAACGAAAGAAAGACAGAAGCTCAAAAAGCATTTTATGAGCGCATATTGAATGAAATACCCGCGGATATTGCCATTTTTTCTGTTGACCACAAATACTTGTTTGTAAATAAAGCCGGCATAAAAGATGAAAAAGTAAGAAGGTGGATAATTGGGAAAAATGACTTTGACTATGTGAAATTTAGAAATAAGGATATAAAAATTGCTGAACAAAGGAGAATTAGTTTTGACGAGGCTATAAAGACAGGAGAAACGGTTTCATGGATAGATGAATATACTGATATAAAAAATAATAAAAGTTATTTATTAAGAAAATTTTATCCGTTTAAAAATAATGAAAATGAAATTGATTTGGTAATTGGCTATGGTTTAGATATTACCCAACAAAAACTATACGAGGAAGAAATTAAATGGGAAAAAGAAGGTTTAAATGTTTTATTACAGTCTTTAAATGATAGCATAGTAAAGATATATGTTGATGGGCAGATAAAATATTATAATGAGGCATTTAAAAAGATGCTGCAAAGTCATTCATTAGAAATAATAGATGAAAGTATTTATTCCATTTTAGAAAAAAAGGAAAAACAATATTTCCAAAATGTTGTAAGAAAACTTTTAAAAACGCAACAAGCACAGCGAGGTTTAATAAAAAGAGAAAATTCTAAAACTAATAAAACAGATTATTTTGAAGTATTCTTAACATTATCATCAAGAAAATTGGATGAGAAATTGATAATTATCAGATTATCTGATGTAACTGAAAGTTATTTAAGAGAAAAAGATTTGGAATTAATTGTACAAAAAGAAAAAAAATTAAACCTTCTAAAAACAAAATTTGTATCTATAACATCACATGAAATACGTACACCATTATCGGTAATATTATCGAGTGCTGAATTAATTGAAATGGAAAGTGAGGCCAAGCATATATTTAAAAGAGGTGAAAATAAGTATATCAATAGAATTATTTTTGAATCGAACAGAATTGTTGATATACTTAATCAATTATTGATGGTAAGCAAAATGGAAAATGGGCAAATTGAATTTAAGCCCAATTATGTTAATTTTAAAATTATTATAGAGGAGCTTTATAATGAGTTTTACAACCCCTACATTGATGGAAGAACATTAAAGATAGTTGATAAAACAACTTTGAATAATTTAATAATAGATAAAATTTTATTCCGACTTGCCCTAATAAATATTTTAAATAATGCCTTTAAATATTCAAGAAACAAACAACCACCAATTTTAATAATTAGCGAATGTGATAAATATGTTGAATTTGCTATAGAGGATTTTGGAATTGGTATTCCACCGGAGGAAATTGAAAATATATCCAATTCCTTTTACAGGGGCTCCAATGTTGGAAATATTTCGGGGACAGGTATTGGATTAATGTTTGTAGAGATTGTTACAAAACGTCATCATGGAAAATTAAATTTTAATAGTGTTTTAAACGAAGGAACTGTTTTTATTTTAAAATTCCCCAAACAAATAGATTAAAATGATTAACGATAAGGTTTTGATAATTGAGGATGAAATAAATATTGCAAATTCGATTGAAACGATATTAGGCTATAATAATATTAAAAGTGATTGGGCAGATTGTGGTTTAAAAGCGATTGACCTGTTAAAAACCAACAAATACTCATGCATTTTATGTGACATTAATTTACCTGACATAAACGGTTATGAAATACTAGATATTGTTAGACATCAAATAAAATCCATTAAAATTCCATTTATATTTTTAACTGCTTATGCAGATGCGATAGATATAAGAAAGGGTATGAATTCTGGTGCAGACGATTATATTACAAAGCCTTTTACAGCCAGTAATTTGTTAGAAACTATAAGAGCAAGGATAATTATAAAACAACATACTAGTACCATAATTAATGAAGAGGTTAATAATCAATGGGTAAATGTTGTTTTAGAAAATTTGAATCATGAATTATTAACCCCTCTAAATGGTATTATTACCTCAACCGATGTTTTACAAAGTATACATGTTGAGAAATCGAGCCTAGACAAATTTAGAGAGGTAATGAGTATACTTAGTACATCCGGAAAGAGGATGCATAAAAACATTAAAAAGCTAATTTTATATTCGTTATTGATGAGTATGAATAATGAATACAAAAAATCTCTAGAATATGCAGAGTTAAATTTAAGCGAACTATTTCATCAAATTTTGAAAAACTCAAGTGAAAAATGTGGAGAGATGTTTAACTATGCGCGTATTGAAATTGAGGACAATTTAAAAATTTTAGGGGTTAAAAATATCATAAATACAATTTTTGAGGAACTAATAGATAATTCATTTAAATTTTGTGTTGATGGTTATCCAACCATACAATTATACACTTATGAAAGTCATATTATTTTTTCAGTAGAAAATAATTCTAAGGTTACATTTGAATATAAAAACATACAAGCTTTCAAAAAATTCCATTCAGATAAGACGAAAAACGGAATGGGCATAGGTTTGTATTTATGTAAGGAGCTTACTCTGATGCAAAATTATAAGATGGATGTTTTGGCTAATGAAAATACAGTTAAAATAAAGGTTCAATTTTAATAATTTTCCTCAAACATTAGATTTTCTACCAATTTTAGTTAATTACCTAATTAGCACAAATATTAATTTTGAGACGTTTCATTTAAGATATGAAGATATAGCAATAAAAGTTTTAATTAACCCTACCTAATTATTTTGACGGTTTATAATAACCATAATTCAAGAAGTTATGCTAAGAATGTGATACTGCTAGCATCTTTATAAAATGAACATTTATTTGCGAATATTTGAATTAAATACGCTATAGCTTAAATACATTTTACAAAAATTTTTAGTTTCAATTGTTTGTTTAGATAGCTGCCTAATCTTAGGTGGCTTTTTTTAACAGCAATACATAATTAGACATAAAATTGATTGAAGAATAATGATGTTAATAATAAAGAGGTTATTAACAGATGACGGATTTATTTGTATGGCGATAAAAATATTTCCGAAAAGCGAAAACTACCAATTTTAGTTATTATAAGGTTGCATGTTTTTTATTGATTTACATAAGATATGAACCAATTAATAATCTTGCTGCCACTAAGTATCATTGGAATAGGAATTTTTTTGCCTAGATTTTATACAACCGGAAAAGTTCATTATGATTTGATATTTTCTTTAACTTTAGTTTCTATAGGTTTGAATGTTTTATTTGTGATTTATTTTATTTTATTTTCGAAAAAAATGTTTTTATAGATTATTTAAATACTACATTTTTTAAAAATTAAAAATCACTCAGCATAAGTTTAATGCAGTATTCTTGTTTGTTTGGGGCAAATTAATTTTCAGTTGCATACTCATCTCCTTTCTAATAAAATTTGCATGTAGTTAATTTTTAACTGTAGCATTAACTACAAATAAAATAAATTCAATTGTGGTTTTAAATACCCATTGAAGTGATACTTACAATAGGCGACTTGATAGCTATATTAGCAACTATCTGCTACATAGGTGTTGCGCGAGACTGTTTTATAACATAGCAACTATCAGCGGGGTGACTTAATTGCAGGCTATCACAAATGGTTTTAGTTAGATCTTGATTATCAGGCTTTTTACCGAAATAGAAGGTAGAATCAATGCCATGTAGACGGCAGGTACAATCGTAATAAGTATACTTGTGGCAAGAGCAAAATACAAGTAATATTATTAAAGCATGTTTATTCATTATGACATTTATTAGAGCGCTAAAAATAATATTGACATAATGAAATTAAGAAAAAAAATAAAAAACGCGAATGAAAAACAGCTTGTTTACGTGTAGCATATTTTAATTAACACTAAAAGAAATATTTAAAATAATATCCTTGAAAAATTTAGGATAATAATTTATCTATTTTTTTCTTCCGGTTGATGCTTTGGCCCTTGGGTTATAATCTAATGCCAATTCGATCCAATAATTAAATTCTTTTTTTGACTTCATACCTGTTTCGTCAATCATTATATAAACTTTCATTGGTCGCTTAGTGAAGTCCATAGTTCTACAACCTCTCATTTCAATAACTTCATTATGAATTGCGGGATCAATTCTACACATCAATTCATCTTTAATAATACCTAAGCACATTTTGCCATTAAACATAAAAGTTAATCCACCCATCATTTCCTTTTCCTCCACATTATTTAATTTGGCCAAAGGGTCGCGAATACGATTTGCTAATTTTTCATTGTATGCCATTTTTAAAAGACATTAAGAAGGTAATAAAATAAATAGCAAGCGTTAGGATATTGATATTAGGTTATGAAACTTTTTATTTTAGCTGTTCACTAAACCATGAATATAATAAATAAAAATAACAACGCCACTTAAAGCCAAGTGCCTTGCTATTTAGTAACGGCTTAATTACTTGGAGCAGGTGCGGAGGCTCCATTTGTTACTGCCGGAATTTTAACTTTTGTAGAATTATTTTTGATATGATGATGCCTTTTATGATGATGGTGTCTAGCTTTAATATGATGCATGTGATGACCCGGGCGGGCAGCAAAAATTTGGGTAAAAGCACAAAAGATTAATGCTGATAATAAAATCGTTTTTTTCATTTTAGTTTATTTTTTTGGACAGCTCCTAAATAAAAAGGTTTAATTGATGGCGAGCAGCTACATTATTTATAAAAGATTTACCGCATAAGCTCATGTACAAAAATGCATTATCCTTCTTTTTTTATTAAGGCTATTGAGCTGATAGTTTATGAAGAAGTACACGAAGTGAAAAGCAAAAGCTAAAACCCTTTTCATACAACTATACAATTACAATATAATAATGTAAGCTTAATATAAGAATAGCATTACTCATTATCAATAAACCGTTCTTTGCAAAATAAATTGTTAGATATGTTGAAGAACAGCATAGTATTTAGTTGCGTATTAGGTTTTGTTTACATAACACTTTGCAGTGATATTGACGGTGCAGCACATCATGGGCATGGTAATATTACAGGAAGTACTACCGGTACAGTAGGAAAATGCCAGACCAGCAGTTGCCATGGAGGTAATAATGCCGCTACATTAGTTAGTTTGCAAGTGCTAGATACAAGTACTATGGCAGTTGTGGATACCTATAATGCACAACAAACCTACTTAGTAACTATGAGTGGTAATGATACAGCAGTTGCTACCAACCTTCCCGGCTTTGGATTTATGGCATCGGCAGTTTTGGCCAATCATACACAAGCAGGTACATTTAGTATACCCACGACCTTGGCGAGCCAAATACATACTTTTAACTGCGGCACCACAACTGTTGTAGAGCATACAGCCACCTTAGCTCAAACAGTAACGGGCATCAACAAATATAATATACAATTTTATTGGACAGCACCTGCAGTAAGAAGTGATAGTGTATCCTTTTATTACCTTTTAAATGCCGTAAATGGAAACGGTGGAAGTAGCGGCGACTACCCTAATGCGGGTCCGAAAGTAACTATTTATGAAAGTGCGACATCGGGAGTAGTTCATTTAAGCCATGAGAATTTGGAAATTCATGTATTTCCAAATCCATCCTTAGGTGAATTTAATATAGCTTATCCGGTGTATAGTGAGAATTATGTGAGCATTGAAATAATGGACATGAGCGGAAAAGTTATTAAGAAAATATTAGACCATCAATATCAGCAAATTGGTATGCATAGTATTTCCGCATTGATGGAATTAAGTGGCGTATATATTGTGCGAGTAATAGAAGGTACACAAATGAGCTATAGTAGGATAATAAAATTATAATAGCATTGAGCTTGAGTTACTAATACATTCTTAAAGCTAATGCCAGACCTAAACCCGCAGGCTGTGATGGAGAAATATTGTAATAGAGATGTAAAGCGGTTGCTATTGGGGAAGCTACTTTTTTAAATTCATAACCGATTTGCGGGCGAATAAGAAATATATTATTCGGGCCATTTTGTATTCCCGATTGTAGGGCAAAACTTAAACGATCGTAATAAGTGTATTGCAGCTTAAGCGTTAATTCGTGATAGTTATAGGGACCTCGGCAACTTTGAGCATAGTTAAAAGAGCATGCTGCCCAATGTACAGTTTCGCGCTGCCCACTATGGTATAGCGCATATTGCGAAGCGTTTAGATGCGCCGGCGTAAAATCGAAACCCATACCCCATGCGGTAGTCCAAGCTGTTTGTTGCGCACCATTCTGCAAATATTGCAATATGCCCACATCAATAAATCCACCACTTTTAGAGCCATGTTTTAAAGCAATATCTTGCTTATATTGGAGCGATGTGAGTGGGAT
>TBL_comb48_EPIDRAFT_1003161_pt1 | contig 11090 bp, 9 predicted proteins | sample TroBogEpilimnion_37_FD_10681 | JGI IMG/M metagenome (IMG submission 10681)
TGGAACAGGAAGCTGCCAACGCCCCTCGCGTCTGGAGTTCAGCCACCTCTCGCTCGAGGACGAGCCGCTCTAAACCGGTCGCCAGACTGCTGCCGATCAGCTTAAGGAGCAGATGAAAATTCACATCCCAAGCGCTGCAAGGTCCCCCAGTGGCGAGTCCGAGAACGCCGTGCGATCGACCGCGAACTGAGACCCCGACCAACAACACGGAGCGCATACCCAACTCGCCAAAGCGCTGAGCCTCGGCGGCGTGCTCGCGACGCGCCGTCAACGTGTCACGCAACTCGAAGAGTCGGTTGTGACCCAAACGATCCCGCAGCCACGGCAATTCCCCGAGTGGAGTTCCGCGCAATGCCTCCGGTGTACAGGTCGCGTAAAGCCCTTTCGCAATCTCGAGAGACTCAATCGTCAGACACGCGGCGTCGTAGGTTGCGTAAAAAGCGACGTCTGTGCCGGTCGCTTCGCGGAGCAATTCGAGGTCTCGGCGGAGTACATCGTCGGCATGGGCGAGCGACAGCGATTGCAAATCAATCGCGATTTTGGTGCACGCGACATCCAAACCCAACCCAGCACGGGTGGACGGCGAGGCCCAACGCTGCGGCGCGAGCACGTCCGACGCGGTCAAGCCGCGGTCGTCCAGACCCTTTGCGATTATCATCCCGATCGCGCCCCCGCCCATGGCTCCGCTCAAATTGGATCCGATGGTCTCCCCCACCGTGGCCCTTACTTCAGCACATTGCGATGCAATCTGTCACGGTTTTCTAGAAGTAATCTATAACCTATTGATATTGTTATATTTATAAACAGCTTTTGCATCCTAGGCGCCGCCCACCTAGAGTTCCGGCATGACGAACACCGCTACGCCGTCTCAGAACGGAACCGACTCTACACATCACGACCATCATCACGGTCATGAACACCACCACGATCACGCTCATAACGTGCACGTCGGGCATGCACATGGGCATGGGCATGGGCATGGGCACTCACATGGCGGCGATCGACTGGGCGTTGCCTTTTGGCTGATTGGCGGCTTCACCATTGTTGAGGCCATCGGCGGCTGGTGGTCGGGTTCGTTGACCTTGCTCGCTGATGCGGGACACCTCTTCGTGGATACGCTCGCGCTCGCACTTGCGTATGGCGCGCAACGCCTCGCGAAACGGCCCGCCTCAAACCGGCGCAGTTTCGGGCATGGACGAGCTGGCGTCTTAGCGGCTTTCGTCAATTCGCTCGTGCTCCTTGGAATCGTGGTCGCCATCGTCGTCGAAGCCGGCTTCCGGCTCGCCGATCCCCATCCGATGAATGCAGGAATCGCGTTGTGGGTCGCATCCGGTGGAATTGCGGTCAATTTGCTGGTCGCGGCCTTGCTACACGGCCATCACCACGGCGATATGAATGTTCGTGCGGCGTATTTGCACGTGCTTTCGGACTTACTCGGCGCCGTCGCAGCCGCTGCCGCCGCCGCGCTGATCGTCATGGGCACTGGATGGCTTGCGGCCGATGCCTGGTTATCCCTTGTCGTGACGCTTTTGATCGGGCGCAGTGCGTGGCCGCTGTTAGTTCACTCGGCGCACGTGCTTCAGGAAGGAACTCCTGACGGATTCGATCCTGAACAATACGCGCAGCGACTCGTGGTGGCCGTGCCCGGTGTGACGGATGTCCACCACGTGCATGCGTGGTCGCTGACGCCATCGGAGCCACTGCTGACCTTGCATGCCAGCTTGGCGCCAAACACGGATGCTGGTGAAGCCTTGCGCGCCATCAAGGCGATCACCGTCACCGAATTCGGTATACGTCATTCCACCGTTCAGTTAGAGCCGGCCCAATGCGCCGACCCGGATCACGCGTGCGGTGAGCCCGCCGCATCCCTCGCGAGTCGATAAAGCGCTTTGAGTTCTGCATCGATTTCTTTCTGCAGTCGCTCGGTGGTCGGAGCGTCGATGCGCTTAGGCACAAAGCGCGGCGTACCGACGGCGATGGTAATGGTCGAAAACGGCCGGGGAAGCACAAAGCGGTCCCATTTGTGGAACAGCGAGGCCCGGGTCGCGTGAAAGGAAAGCCCGACAATCGGGCGGCCGGACAACTGAGCCAACATGACCGCACCCGGCTTGCACTCGAACGCCGGTCCGGTGGGTCCGTCAACCGTGATCGCGGGCGAGATGCCTTTTTGGAGTGCGACGTAGTAATCACGCAAGGTTCGGGCGCCGGTATGGCTTGACGACCCCCGAATCACGTAGCAACGGTGACTGGCGGCGATGCGGGACGGGATCTCGCCGTCCACCGACGGACTGATTAAAAAGCCCGGGTCCAAACCGACACGACGCAAGCCGATTAAGTACTTCGTAAGAAACAGCTGATGCTGGTGCCAGTACACCGGGATGATCGGGCCGTCTTTCAGCCCCTCGACTGCGTTCTCTTCACCCAGCACAAGCTTGATTCGGCAGGTGAGCCAGAAGAAGCGGATCAGCACGAGCCCTACCGGAGTCGCAATCCGGTAGAGCCAGCGCCGTCGCGCGGTCATCTCACGACCCAAATAGGGTTCATCGTGAGTCTCGGGGGCATTGGGGGGAGCCGGCGTAGTCATAAACGTCCTCAGGGTGCCGGGATTCTGCGGGGTTGAGCGGTCTGCAGCAACCGGACCAAGTCTTCAATGGAATGGGTATGCAACCGCACGGGGGCCGCCTGGTGTGCAGGAAGCGCACACCAACAGTGATCGCCTGCGGGGACCTCCACCGGCTGAAGCACCCATCGGCCCGTGGACGTCACCGCCACCTGCTCGGACTCAAAGCGCAGGTCAGAAATCCCCTTCAGACCGCGTCCGTCGGCTTTGAGAGCGGCTTCCATACGCGTCCAGGCATCGGTTGGCGGGATGCGCCCGGCGTTGACCGACTCCCGCAATCCGTCCGGCAAAATCAGTCTCACATCCTCAAGCGTCGCAGCGGACCGGCTTTCCAGATCCACACCGATCGGTCCGCCAGACGCGATCAGAACCACCACGGCGTGGCCGGTGTGGGAGAGGCTGCAGGCGGGCCCACCGATCCAGCGCGGCGGCCCATCCGGCGGGTACTCCACCATCTCCGGCTCAAAGGGCTGGCCCATCGCCGCGGCTGCCGCGGCGATCAGTGCGCTCGCCAAACCACGACCCAAGCGGTCTCGCAACTCGCGTTGGCGGGCGATGGCGGCTCGGCGGGCGCGCGGGATCACCGACGCCAACAGCACCTCCAAAGCGTCCTCAGGCTGCGCAGGTACCGCAACGTGATGTAAACTCGGCAATTGTTCCACGTTTCCCGCCATCAGCGTCGCAGCCATGCCCCGAACCTTCGATCAGCATAGCGCGAGCTCGCTGCCACCGCCGCTCGACCCGGACGCCTTTGACGTCGGGTCGACCGACGATTCGCTCGACCGACTCGTCGCCGCAACCGCCCGGTCTGGGGATTTCTTTCGCATTCACGCACCCGGCCGACGATCGGATACCTGGATCTTGAATAACCCGGCCGACATCAAACGGGTACTGGTCACCAATCACCGTAATTACACCAAAGGTGTCGGCCTAGATCGCGTTCGAATTTTGCTCGGCAACGGCATCATGACCAGTGAGGGCGATCTTTGGCGCCGCCAGCGCCGAATGATTCAACCGTTTTTTCACCGTCGGGTCATCGAATCCTTCGCCACGGTGATCGAAACCGAAGTCGCAGGCCGCCTACGCGCCTGGGAAACGCTCGCGGCCAGCGGCACGCCAGTCTCCATCACGTCGGAGATGAGCGAACTCACTCTGGATATCATTTTGCGCGCCATATTTGGCGAAGACCTCGAGTGGCTGACGGAGCGGATGGGTCAGAACCCGTTTGCGCTGGTCACTGAGCACGCCGCGCGTGATCTGCAGTTTGCCTATCGCTTCCGAAGCCTCGTCCGCCTGGTCGGAGAACTGGTCGTGCGACGCCGCAGTGAGGGGCTCGAACGTCACGACTTTCTCGGTATGTTGATGGCGGCTCGCGACAAAGAAACCGGCGCACCGATGCCGGATCGGGAACTGTTGGACGAGGCCATGACGTTAATTGTGGCCGGGCATGAGACCAGTGCCAGCGCGTTGAACTGGACGTGGTTTCTACTGGCCACCCACCCGGAAGCCGATGCGCGGGTGGCCGCTGAAGTCGCCCACTTAGACCCCTCGGCACGGCTCACGTACGCCGAGGCAGAAGGCCTTCGGCACACGCAAGCGGCGATCATGGAAGCCATGCGACTCTACCCACCCGGTTGGATCCTGAGCCGCAGAACCATCACGGATGACGTACTGTCGGGGCATCGCATTCCGGCAGGGACGGACGTCATGCTCAGCCCCTATCTGATCCAACGACACCCCACCCATTGGGATGCGCCCGACGCGTTCAGGCCCGAACGGTTCTTGAACGACGACCCCCGCGACCGATGGATCTACATACCTTTCGCCGCCGGCCCGAGACACTGCGTGGGCGAAAATTTCGCGATGTACGAGATGACCGTCCACGTCGCCCGCGTCGCCGCCCGGTGGCGAATGGAATACTTGAACGAAGGCCCGCTCGATATTGAAGCGGCGATCAACCTGCGGACGCGCGGCGAATTGCGCATGCGCCTGCATGCTCGCTGACCACCTCGGTCAGCACGGAAGAACACGAATGTCACACGACACCCTGATCGACATCCTCAACGCGAACCGCGACGCACCGCGGGCGATCCATTATCTCGAGGGCGAACAGGATCGTCGGACCGTGCCGTATGCCGGCCTTTGTGACAATGCCCTCGGCATCCTCGCGCACCTTCAATCGGCCGGCGCCGCGCCAGGCGACAAAATGATCATTTTCTTGAACAGCAACCAGCAGTTCATCGAAGGTTTCTGGGGTGCGATGGCGGGCGGTATTGTTCCTGTTCCGTTGGCCGTGGGCATCTCCGATGAGCATCGCCATAAGCTGCTGCGCATTGCNCGCAAGTTGGGCAACCCACTGCTGTACACGGACCGCCGCAATCTCGACCGTATCGGCGCTTTTGCCGCGACCGTCGGCGAGTCGGACACGTTCGCTCGCTTAGAGAAACGGGCCNTACTCNTCGAGAATTTGGGCGATCTGTCGCGTCGGGGCACGCCGGTACAACCCAGCGCTGACGACACAGCATTCATCCAGTTTTCCTCTGGGTCCACGAGCTTGCCCAAAGGCGTTGTGCTCTCGCACCGCAACGTGATCGCCAACCTCCGCGGCGCAACGGCCGCTGCCCGATTCAGCGCAGAGGACATCTCCCTCAGTTGGATGCCGCTCACGCACGACATGGGACTGATCGGCAAACACATCTTCATGTTTGCCAATCGGATCGAGAATTACCTGATGCCGACGGAGTTGTTCATCCGTCGACCATTATTGTGGACTCAGTTTGCTTCGCAAACGCGGGCCACGATCCTTTCCTCACCGAATTTTGGCTACCGTCACTTTTTGAAAGTGCTGGATGACCGCTCGCTCGACGGCATCGACCTGTCCGCGGTTCGGCTGATTTTTAACGGTGCCGAACCGATCTCCGTCGACTTGTGCGATGAGTTCATGGACCGGATGGCACCCTACGGCTTGGCACGCCACGCCATGTTCCCCGTCTATGGATTGGCAGAGGCAACGCTTGCGGTCACGTTCCCGCCCCCTGGCAGTGCCTATACGCATCGACTGTTTGATCGTCACCAGTTGAATCCGGGTGCGGTGGCCGGCTTTGCGGACCCCGGGTCCGCCGACGCACTGGCGCTGATGAATGTGGGCCGGCCAATCCCAGGAACCGAAGTGCAAATTGCGGCCATGGATGGCCCGGAAGTTTCGCCGGGGTCGGTGGGCCGCATCCTCATTCGTGGCGACAACGTGACGCGCGGCTATTTCGAAGATCCCGAAGCCACCGCACGGACGATCGACGCGTCCGGTTGGCTTGATACCGGCGATCTGGGCGCAATGGTTGATGGCGACCTGTACGTCACCGGTCGCGCCAAAGAGATCATCTTTATCAACGGCCAGAACTACTTCCCGCACGACCTTGAGGGTATCGCCCAGCAGGCTACGGGCCTAGAACTCGGCAAAGTGGTCGCCGCCGGCTGCCGACCAACATCGGCCGAAGGCGATGAACTGACGTTCTTCGTGCTGCATCGCGGCTCACTCGAGGACTTTTTGCCCATTTCGCACGAGGTCACTCGCCTCGTGAATGAACACGCCGGCTTGGAAGTCGCGCACGTCGTACCGGTCAAGCGTATCCCGAAAACGACCAGTGGCAAGATCCAACGCGTGGCTCTCGAACAAGCGTTTATCGCGGGTGAGTTTGCCGAGGAAATGGCCACTCTGGCGACGTTGCGCGAACAGCACCACGGGCATCGGGCGGCGGGCGAAGGCCTTGAAGCGCGCGTGCTGGCCATCTGTGTCGAGGCGCTCGCCGGCAAGTCGGTCGCGGTCGACGATAATTTGTTTGAAATCGGCGCAAGCTCACTCACGCTGATACAGATACACGAAGAGATCGATCGGCAATTCCCGGGCGCCATCGACTTGACTGAATTGTTCGATTACCCGACCGTCGCACAACTCGCCCAACATCTGGAATCCAAAATCCAGGCCTGAGGATGCATCAACGACCATGGGACAGCCCACGCCCGCCGCGCTCGTGTCCGTCTGGCCCCATCGGCTGACCCGTGTGCCGGTGCCGTTGCTGGGGCTTGCAGTGGGGCTCTTGGCGTTGGCGGTGCTCTACGTAGAAGTCCCTGGCCGCCCGCTGATTCTGCACGCGCTGCAAAAGCTCGGTCACCCGGCCGTGTTCGCGGCCATGGCAGTCACCCTATTCGGGATGCGGCGACGGCTACGACCCATGAGCGGCATCTGGAGTGATTACGGCTCGGTGTTCTTGATCGGTACCGGTCTTGGGATCGCCACCGAACTGGCGCAAGTACTCACGCACCGAGATCCGGCGGTGAAAGATGTGCTGTTGGACGTCCGTGGCATTACAGGCGCGCTCGCCCTGTTAGCAGCCTTTGACCCCCGATGGCGATTAGGCCTCTCAGCGCGGCGCGTACGGCACCTTTTTTTGAGCGTTGCCGTGCTCGTGATGGCGATCACGGTCGGACCGGTCCTGTGGGTCGCCGGTGCCTATGCGCATCGATCGCTCGAAGCACCCACCCTGTTTGCCCCACGCCATTCGATCGACTTGTTGCTGGTGTCGCTCACCGATAGCGCGCCGGAACTGAGCGCCATGCCTGCAGGCTACGCGCGGCAGGCTGACGAGCGCGGACTGCGAGTGCCGCTGACAACGCGCCCCTACGCCGGCGTTGTGCTCGATGAACCCTTAAGTGACTGGCGTTCGTATCGCACGCTGCGCATCGACATCACCAACCCCGCGCGCAGCGAACTCACGCTGCATATTCGCGTGCAAGATCGCGCCCACAACGGCCTGTATACCGATCGCTTTGAAGGGGCGGAACCGATTCCGGGAAATACCCGGCGCGTCATCGAAATACCCGTTGAGAAAATCGCGGGCGGCCCGCTGCGCCGCCGACTCGACCTCGCCCACATTGGACCGATCACGCTGTACAAAACCAGTGGCGAAGGCCCGCGGGAAATGTGGCTCGGTTCCGTCGAATTAATCCGATAAATACTGCGAAGTCGGACCCCCTGATAATGGTAGTGTCGCGTTAAGGGCGGCACTGATCGCCCTGATCAATAATATGTAAAATCAGGGGAAACCATGGACATTCGACCGATTGGGCGAGGTGCTGTGCGCACACTCGTCGCGTTTTCGTATTTCGTCGCCGCGGGATTCGCGCACAGCGCGATGGCGGCCTCACCACCCGATGAACTGTCAGCGTCCGCGCTGAAAAATGCGCATGCGGTGCACGGCGACCCGGTCTACAACGGCGCGCGAACTCGGGTATTAACGGACGGCATCAAAACGGCATCGCCGTTTGGTGGACCGATTCCCGGAATTGATTCGGTGGCGAACTTCACCGGCCAGTTCACTGCCAACGGCGTTGACTGGAACGGTAATCCGCAATCCAACTGGTCGTACGCGATGGTGGGTCGCTCACCGAGTCGCGGTGGTACGACGCGCCTGCGCGCACCGCTCATCCCCGTATCGGTCGACCTGCGCGACGCCAGTGGCAACCCTCGCTATAAGAACGGCTTCCGCCTTTATTCGGACGCAACCCGCTATGTCCAGACGATCCTGAATTCACCGATATTCACGCCGGCTCATTTCCCGGGCAACGGCGATCCCGTGCAGTACACCGATGCGGTGCAACGTGCGGAATTCAGCGCCGTGAAAGGTGAGGAGTGGCATACGGTCCTGGCGCCAGCCGTCGGGGCACCCCGAGTCATGTCCATCAATCAAGATGCGGCCTGCGGCACGACAGACAACGCGGGCAACCCCGGACACTGCAACTACCATTACGCGCTGAATGCGGACGGCAGTTGCTGTTTCTACATTCTGGTCGACGACGCGGTGTTCGGCGGCTTGTTCTTCCCACAGACCTATCCGGTCGATGCCTCCACGCCGATCGGCGCGGCGGAAGTCTCCGGCGACATCAAGACGACCGACGTCTCGTCCTTCGTGTTCCCGGACACCTACCTCTATGTGACCACGTCAGCCAACTGCTGCATTTTGGGCTATCACAGCTTCGACTATGAGCCGGGCGCCACGCCCAATGCTGCACCCCGTTTCTACGTGCTGGACTACTCGTCGTGGATCACCCCTGGGATATTCGGTACCGCGTTTGCGGACGTGACCGCGTTGAGCCACGAGTTGTCGGAAACGTTTAACGATCCCTTCGTTGTCTTTGACGGCACCACGAACGCGACGCCGTGGTGGCTGTCCCCGAACGGCAATTGCCAGAACAACCTAGAAGTCGGCGACGTCATTGAGGGTCTACCGAACGCGACCTACCCCGTGAAAAGTCGCGGCTACGTGTACCACCCGCAGAATGAGGCCTTGTTGCAGTGGTTCGAATTCCAGTCGCCGTCGACGGCGCTGGGCGGCGCGTACTCGTACCCGGATGCGACCGTTCTGACGGGCCTCTCGGTGCCCCAAAACGCCGGTTGCTCCGCTCCGCTCTAAGGGCGGTAGGGATCCCGGGCGCGGACCATCCCGCCCGGGACCCGATCGGATCCGGAGTTCAAACGAAGGTTTGGGGGGATGGTGCCGGTGGAGGGACTTGAACCCCCGACCTCTCGCTTACGAAGCGACTGCTCTACCAACTGAGCTACACCGGCGAAGGGCGCGAAGTATACGAGACACTCGGCCCGTCGGCAATGAGACCCGCGTCTCAGGTTATCAAATTGGCCCGTAACGGCTTCGGCAACGCGAAGACGACATGCTCCTCGCGCCCCGGCAACTCAACGGCGGCCTCACCGCCCCAGGCTTGCAACCGCGCAACCACCGCCTGAACGAGAATTTCCGGCGCCGATGCACCGGCCGAGACCCCGACGTCGGTCACCCCGACGAACCAATCCGGATTCAAATCGTCCGCACCGTCGACCAGATAACCCCGAATACCCCGTTTTTCGGCGATTTCGCGCAACCGGTTCGAATTGGAGCTCGACTTCGACCCCACGACGATGATGATTTGGCAGCGATCCACCAGTTGCTTCACCGCATCTTGGCGGTTTTGCGTGGCATAACAGATGTCTTCGCGGCGGGGTGCCGTGAGGGCCGGGAAGCGCGCGATCAAGCGCTCCACGATTCGTGCCGTGTCATCGACGGACAAGGTGGTCTGGGTGACAAAGGCCAATCGAGCAGGGTCAGACACGACCAGCGCGTCAGCATCCTCGACGGTCTCGACGAGGTAGATGCGCCCACCTTGCGCGGTGTCGAACTGCCCCATGGTGCCTTCCACCTCAGGGTGCCCGGCATGGCCGATCAGAATGACCTCGCGGCCATCGCGCGCATGGCGGACGACCTCTAAATGCACTTTGGTGACCAGTGGGCATGTCGCGTCGAAGACCGTAAACCCGCGCTGCGCGGCTTCCGCGCGCACCGCCTTCGAGACGCCGTGCGCACTGAAAATCAATGTCGCCCCCGCCGGAACGTCGGCGAGATCTTCGACGAAGATGGCGCCGAGCCCACGAAGGCGATCCACCACGTAACGGTTGTGGACCACCTCGTGCCGAACATAAATGGGCGCGCCGAATAACTCGATCGCACGTTCCACGATCTCAATTGCGCGATCAACGCCGGCACAGAAACCGCGTGGGTTAGCGAGGTGTATTCTCATCCGTTCCTCGGATGCCGGCTATCGAGCAGCGCATCGACAATCAGACAGGCCGCTCCGACCGTAATGGCCGCGTCTGCGACATTAAAGGCGGGGAACCACCAACTCTCGTACCAGTGCACATGGATGAAATCGACGACATATCCATAGTGAACACGGTCTATCGCATTCCCCAATGCCCCGCCCGCCACCAACGCAAGGCCCGCCGGTACGATCCGCCGCGCGCTGTCTTCGAGTCGATAGAGCCACACGGCGATACCCGCGGACACCGTCACCGCCAGTCCCAGAAAGAGATACTTCTGCCAACCGCCGGCATCATCCAGAAAACTGAACGCAGCCCCGTGATTATGCAGGCGGGTGATCTCCAACACCGGTGGGAGAACGGGTAAGCGCTCGAACAGCTGCAACGCGGAAACGACCCAATGCTTCACCGCTTGGTCGATCACGATGATCGATGCAGTCAACCAGAGCCACCGCAGATGCCGCGGACCGGTTGTTGGCGTGACGTTAGGCATAATGACGATGCTCACCGGCTCCCGAGACGTTACCCGCACAGCGCGCACAGGCGTCCGGATGGCCTTCCACGCTACCGACATCCGCACGCTTGTGCCAGCAGCGCGTGCACTTACGCTCACTGCTCGCCGCCGCGGCGATCCACACGCCCGGGAGTTCCGCGGCTTGCGCCGCGCCCTCCGCAGCGGGGGCAGCGTGCAACCGGGCCTCTGACGTGATCAGCGCGAATCGCAGTTCTTCGCCCAATGCGGCCAATCGCGCGTATCGCTCCGCGTCGACCCACAGATCAACCGTCGCATCCAACGGACCGCCAATTTCACCGCGAGTACGCAGCACT
>TBL_comb48_EPIDRAFT_1003166_pt1 | contig 11080 bp, 9 predicted proteins | sample TroBogEpilimnion_37_FD_10681 | JGI IMG/M metagenome (IMG submission 10681)
CCCATCCTCACCCATCAACTCTACAAAATAAGCTCCCCTTTCCCATGCACTTGTGTTTATACTTGCTTGCGTGCTGTTTGCAGTGCCACTATATACAACTCTGCCTACCACATCATAAACCCTTATGCTTGCGCCTATTGGGGCATTGGCAATGTTGAGTTGGTTTAACACTGGGTTCGGACTTGTAATAATTTTGCTGATTGTATTGGCTATATGAGGTACTGCAACTGTAATAGCCATGGAATCATCGTATGCACTAATGCCATTCAAAAGGTAACCATCTTTATTAATGAACTCTGTTTCATTAAAACTAAATTTAACCATTTGACCTAATTGTGCATTTGCAGGCACTGTAAATTGCAGTGTAGTTAATAAACCATAACCTGTCGTGTCTTTATGGTCTATTCTTGCTAATGTCCAATCTGTTGTGTTATTATTTATAGTCTTTGCTAATCCTAACTCATTACTGATTGTGCTTAAACAATTTGCTGTATTGTTTATAGCAATTGGCGATGCTAAATTAATGCCATTAATATTTATACGCGATGCAACGCCATAAAGATGATTTGCTTTATTAAGCATATTGCCCACACGAATAGGTACATTAACAGTTGCACCCGGATACAACGTTACACCACTAAGGTCAAAATACATATAAGTATTCGATGTGGTTTTGGCTGCTTCCCCATGTGTTTTTGGGTGTGTTAAACTATAATTGGTATAAATAGCACTTAAATCACTATTATCTACAACACCATCGCCATTGCAGTCGGCATGTTTTGCATTAACGCTACTTGGCAAAATATAATTTACCCAATTAGCACAGTATTCTGCATTCCAATTTTGGGTAGCCGCATTTCTTAAAGCCCCTGTATCATTATATCCTACTGCAAGAGCCAATGCGTCATACATATTTACAACATAATCGTTATTGGCGTCACCGGGCCAAACTGAATCGGTAGCATTGTATGGAGCGGTATAAACAATTAGAGTAATCCAGGTATAACCTCTGTTAGGGCAAGCATTGCTTTTAGCCAAAGCATAAATATAAAAATAAGGTGTTGTAACCGGGTTTAAATTGTTTGGGGTTGTCCAGCTAATAGTGCCATTACCAAAACCTAAATTGGGGGTGCCGGTTGTTAAATAGTTAAAACTATTAGTAGTATCAAAGCTCACAAAAACCGAATCTGTAGCTGTTGAGTCATCAAACTGAAGACTTATAGTTTGGCTTTGACCGGGATGTGTTAAATAGGTGTAAACTGTGCCGGGGTCAGGCAATGGATTTGCAGCAAAAGTATTTGTAGTAACTAGTAGAGGCCAGGACCGTAAGCTATAGCCTACCAAATTACCATTGCGATAATCGCTTATTTTAAGGCAAATAATATAAAAACCTGCATTGCCACTTTCTAATTGAATAGTTTGATTGTTATTATAAATCTGTGACCGATTATTGACGTTAATGGACGTTGTGCCGAGGGGGGTAGTATCACTAAACCCTGACATATAAGCGAAAGGTTGGTTAGCAGAATTTAGTGGGGCAGCAAATTCGTAAATAACACTATCGCCATCTGCATCTACACTTTGCAGGCAATAGGTACTAAGTTGATTTGTCCCCATATACATCGGGAAGTTATTTTTTATCTTTGGACAAGTATTTTCAGCTAAGCTGTTATCTAAGGAATCTACAATAAATATTGTATTACCATTAGATACATAGTTTGCCATTTGTATAGATAAACAGCAAGCACTGTAACTAAGGTTCCAATCGCTGCAATGTGCAAGATTTATAGTATCTCTATAAGTTACAGCCACCATATAGTTAAAAAGATTGCCACAGGTTGTGTCCGCATTACAAAATTGTTGTTTAAAGGTATCAATGCTTACTTGAGGCAATGTTTTAACAAAATTCAATCCACAGTTAATCGATTGACAATTTACATTACTATAATTAGCAAACGCACCAACAAGACCATCGCATACTCCATAAAGCTTTAGCGTAAGTGTATAATTTGTGCCATTGTATTCATAATTCATCTCGCCACCGGTTAAATGAGATGCAAAACTTTGATAGCCAATAGTAATGGTTATAATAATTAATACTAAATGTTTAAGCATTAGAAAATGTGTTTATGCCTTTAAAGACATATAAATTTACAAAATAGTTGGACTATATATATTATAAAAATTGGCTTGTTTAAATGGGGAAAAGTAAACACAATACCACAATTATATAATGTGTCAAGTAAAAAGGATTCACCCCACCGCCTGGCAAAGTGTTTTCACTTAGTCGAATCGCTATCCAATTTTCAAAATGACCTTACCATATTTACCCTCTACACCCATACCCAAAATAACCTACCGAAAAATTCACCATATTTCAGTATTGTATCCCCAACCAGTCGCTGCGAGGCACGAAGCAGCCTCGCGAAATGAGTAGCTGCGACGAAGGAAGCTATAAAAAAAAAACCTCCCGCCCCCCAAGTCACTGCGAGGCACGATCTCAATAGCTATCCGGGATGAGATATAAGAGAAAAGCCAAATCAGCGAACCCCGCGAGCGTTCGGGGCCCCTACCGCCTGGCAAAATGTTTTCACTTAGTCCTTACCGGTAGCTAATTTTCAAATTGGCCTTACTTAATTACTCCATACACTCACTTCACCACCTTCCTCACCTCCTTACTCCCATCCTCACCCACCAACTCCACAATATAAGTGCCCTGCTTCCAAATAGTAGTGTTTATCACTTCTTGTTTACCAACAGTAGTACCATAGCAAATTAGCTTACCACTTATATCTCTTATGTTAAAACGAGTATGTAGTGCTGATGTTTGGATAGTTAATTGTGTAGTAAATGGGGTAGGGTAGTTACTTTTCATTTACAAGGTCTGAGGTTCCGAAATGTCTGTTTTCGCTAGTATTTTGTCAAGCGTAAAACCTTTTCATAAACTATACCATCACATACAATTTGTACTGCATAATTTGAAGAAGGAAGGATTTTTACCGGTATATCAATGCTATTTTCTCCAGGTAACATGTTTGCTTTGCCTTGCCAAACTAACTCACCCAACATGTTTATTACGTTAACTTGTGCTTGTCCTGATTGTGAAGCGTTCATTACTAAAGTAGCTTTATTAATTGATGGATTGGGGACAATGATAGCATCTAGTAGTTGTGCTTTAACTTGTTGTACACCAACTGTGATAGTTAGCGTATCGTCCAAAACATTATAGTTGGTTAAAATATTGCCTATTTTATCAACAACTCTAACTTGATCAAAATGCAAAATTATTTTTTGACCTGCTACCGCAGTATTGGGCAGGCTGAAACTCATAGTAGCCAAAGTTCCATTACCATTTGTATCATTATGGTTAATTCTGGCGTAGGCCCAATCGGTGCGGTTATTGTTTACATTTTTGGTAAAATTTAAAGTATTGCTTGTTGTTCCCAGCCAAGAGGAAGGATAGGAAATAGTTGGGCTTGCATTCAAAGCAGTACCACCCAGAACCTCTACAGAGGCTGCTAAACCATAAATAGTATCAACAGGAACTGATGAAGTACCGAACTTAATTGGTATGATGACGTTTGCACCCGGAGTTAATGAAACACCGCTGACATCAAAAAACAAATCGGGTACTCCTGTAATTTTGGATGCCTTTCTATTTGGCAGCTTTGGATGCAATAGCCCGTAATTAGTGATTACATCTTGTAAGTCTAAATTATCAACAATTCCATCACCATTACAATCCGCATGTTTCATATTTGCACCTGTTACAGGAAATGAATTAACCCAAGGCAAACAATATTGTGCAACCCATGTATTTGTTGCAGCTGTTCGGGTTGCACCCGTTTGGCCGTAAGCAATAGCAATTGCAAGAGCATCATACATGTTTACTGCATAATCATCATCAGCATCACCGGGCCAAACCGAATCGGTGGGACTAATAGGTATAACATGAACCAAGATACCTATTTTGGAGGAAGCCTCTCTAGGGCATATATTGGTATTTGCATTAGCACTGTAAAAAAAGAAAGGTGTAGTTGCTGGGTTTAAGGTCGGTGGCGTAAACCATGATAAGTTTCCAACAACAGTTCCCAATCCCGGACTACTAGTGGCTGTTATAGGCCAATTATTTAAATTGTTGAAACTCATGAACAATGAATCTGTTGTGTTGGAATCATTCATTGTAAACTGTAGTGCTTGAAACTGTCCGGGGTGAGTAACGTACTCATACGTATTACCCGCAGCTGGAAGTGGTTCAATTGCATTGCCGCTTGTTTCAACGGTTGTTAACCAACATTTAATGGAATACCCCACAAGTATATTGTTTCTATACTCATCTGTTTTGGTTGCTAAATATACATTTTGAGTAAGTGCAGAAAATAGTTTTAAGTTGTGGTTGATTGAATCAATAGATGCTATGCCTCCCGGTCCAAGCAAACTATCTATGCTATAACCAATTGCAAAATTTGGTAAAATAGAATTGCTATCTGGAGGAATAATAAAGTATATTCTAATACTGTCATTATCAGGATCAACAGCTTGAAGTGATGTTGTACTAAATGCATTAATGGGAATATAAAAAGGTGGCGGGTTTGCAATGAATGGATTACTATTGGGGGCAATTTGGTTATTTAGAAATGAAGCAAAATGCAGGGTGGAATTAAAAAATTGATAGTTGTTAAGATTTGGTGGGGGTGCGGTAGTATTGCATGACATAACCCAATCACTACATGGTGATAATGTAACTGTATCTTGATAGGTAGAAATTTCTCTTATGGGGTAGGGACTTGCGGAACCACAAAAGGTATTTGCAGAAGTGCAATAGTCAGGTAAGTATGAAGTGTTAACACGCGGAAGGTTCCGATCAAAGAATTGAGATGTTGATGAAGAGGAAAAGTGAATAGCAATATTAGTAGGTGCAATCAAGCCTGAACAATCGCGATAAAAGTTAAAAGTGACAGTGTAATTCACCCCGTTAAATGCATATAATATTTCGCCACCAATACAATGCGAAGCATAGCTATTGAAATTGATGAGCAACAAAACTAGGAATAAAATATATTTTTTTAACATATTTCAAATATTTACACTAGTAAATATACAACAATTAGACATGTAAATATTTGATTGGGTTGGGTGCTTATTTAATATTAAAAATATTATATTTTAGTTTGTTCTTATAGAAGTTGAATCCCACCGCTCTGCAAAATGTTTTCACTTAGTTACATCAGTATCCAATATTCAAATTTACCCACCATATTTAACCTCCACACTCATACCCAAAATAACCTACCGAAAAATTCACCATATTTCAGTATTGTAAGCCCCAGCCCTCATAAGTACCTTTGCACCACAACTCTAAAACCCCTTCTCCAAAACCCAATCAAAAAAATTAAAAAAATCGTAGTCGCTGCGAGGCATGCTCCCAATTGCTATCGGGACGCGAAATGAGTAGCTGCGACGAAGGAAGCTATACACCCGAACGTTCGGGGCCCATTACCCAAAAAAAACCATGAGAAATGAGCAACCCAAAAACACTAAATAAAACCAGTCGCTGCGAGGCACGCTCCCGATTGCTATCGGGACGCGAAATCAAGGGCTGCGACGAAGGAAGCTATACAAAAACCACCCACTCACCCTAACATAAATTACCCAAATAAAACCATGTGCAATGAGCAACCCAAAAACACTAAACAATTGATTACCAAAACCTTATCCCCAAAAGCCATGGGAACCCCCTTGTCGCTGCGAGGCACGCGTCCCGATAGCTATCCGGGACGCGAAATGAGTAGCTGCTACGAAGGAAGCTATACAAACACCACCCCAAAAAGCCAAGTCGCTGCGAGGCATGCTCCCAATTGCTATCGGGACGCGAAATGAGTAGCTGCGACGAAGGAAGCTATACACCCGAACGTTAGGGGGCACATTACCCAAAAAAAACATGAGCAAATGAGCAACCCAAAAACACCAAACAATTGATTACCAAAGTATTAACCCCCAAAACCATGGGAAACCGAACCTTAAGTGATGGGAACCTCTAACCCTAACTTATAATGAAAACGCTATGCATTGCACTTTGCACAAAAAAAAACAATAACCACAAAATATTACCCCCCAAACTGCCAAATCCAAAACCTCGGCAAATGGGAAATGGAAACTCACAAACAATTGTATATCAACACAATACAACAATTACGCAGTGGAAATTTTTGGGAAATATTACAAGAAAAATTCGTTTACCCCAAATGGGAAACCCCAAAATTTTACAGCTTAATTATTCGGTGCGGGTGGTGGGGGAGGAGGGGGTGGCATAGTACCGGGTGCTCCCTGTGGTCTAGGGCGTTGCATCCTTTCGCGCAATTGGGCTCGGCGCTTTTCCTCGTTTTCCAATTGCTTTTTATATTGTTCTTCTGTCAAAACTTTTTGCATCTCCATGTTTTTTTCCTTATCCATCTTAGTTAATTCAGCCATTTGCTCAGGAGTAGGTTGGCCATTATTAGCCTTTCTAAAGTCTTCTATTTTTTGGGCATATTTCATGTTTATAGCCTCAATCTTAGTAGTTTGCTCGCTGCTAAGATTCAAACTTTTTTGCATAATCGCAGTCTGCATCTTTACCCTGTCCTCCAAAGTCATTTTTTGCTTTTGCATCATACCCTGTGCCAAAACTTGGTTGCCTGTAAACAATTGGCAGCTTAGTAATACTACCGATGCTATTTTTAAAAAGCTCATTTTCATAATCTGGTTTTAATTGTAATTGAATTTGTAAAACAAATATAATAATTAATGGGTACACTTATCTACCAATGCATTAACATCTTTACTAATGCTTGCCAATTCTTTATCGTTGTAGCGCTTATAATAGCTATTATCCAAACTCATAATATCCTCATTCAGTTCTTGTATTTCTTGGGCAATTTTTTCTTGATGCTCCGCCATATTCCTTTCCAGCTCCACATATCTTTCCTGATTCATACTGGCGCTGCTGGTGTCGTTCATACCCACTTTGCGTTGCGATAAAAACATCATATACTCATTATGCACGCGTTCATATTCCTTATTCGCAAAGTACAAATTGCATTTTTTATTAGCCATTTCTCTGGCAGCATCATGTAGGTTGGCCTTGCAAGAAAACAAGCCGCAAACTAATACAATAGCTCCCCATATTTGCCTGGTGTTAGTGCTCATGCTACATACAAAGGTACTTACAACAAGTCAATTCAAATCAACTATAAAATTAAATTATAATNGCTNACCTNATTGTTCAATAAAAACTTATAAAATCTTAATAATCATTATGATACAATCATTTATGCTACATCAAATTTGCACACAAAAAAGCGCCACTCCCTTTGGGAGTGGCGCCTGTTATCTTTTAAAGCTTATTAGGCTTTACCTTTTGTTTTTGCTACAACTTCTGTTTCAATATTTCTTGGTGCAGCAGAGTAGTGGCTAAACTCCATGGTAGAGCTCGCACGGCCTGATGACAAAGAACGAAGTTGGGTTACATAACCAAACATTTCGCTAAGTGGTACTTTAGCCTTAATAACCTGTAGGTTGTTGCGGCTATCCATACCTTCCAACATAGCACGACGACGGTTCAAGTCACCTGTTACATCACCCATGTATTGGTCAGGGGTAACTACTTCAATCTTCATGATTGGCTCTAATAATACAGGCTTAGCTTTTTTACCTGCCTCACGGAAACCCGATTTAGCACAAAGCTCAAATGACATAGAATCAGAGTCAACCTGGTGGAATGAACCATCGAATATACGCACTCTCATGCTTTCGATAGGGAAACCGGCCAAAGGACCTGTGTTCATAGAAGCTTCAAAACCTTTTTGTATAGCAGGGATGAATTCACGAGGAATTGATCCACCAAAAATTTCATTAATGAACTGGAAACTACCTTTACCTTCTTTCAGATATTCCTCATCAGCAGGGCCTATCTCAAACATTATATCGGCAAACTTACCACGACCACCCGATTGTTTCTTATACACTTCACGGTGTTCAATCTTCATGGTAAATGCTTCTTTGTAGGCCACCTGTGGAGCACCCTGGTTAATTTCTACCTTAAACTCGCGACGCATACGGTCTACGATAATTTCAAGGTGTAATTCACCCATACCACTTAAAATGGTTTGTCCGGTATCTTCATCGGTTTTTACTCGTAATGTAGGATCTTCTTCCACCAACTTGGCAATGGCCATGCCTAACTTGTCAACGTCTGCCTGAGTTTTAGGCTCAACGGCAATACTTATAACGGGTTCAGGGATGAACATGTTTTCCAATACAATCGGGTTCTTCTCTTCGCAAAGGGTATCACCTGTCTTAATGTCTTTAAAACCAACCGCAGCACCAATATCACCTGCTTCAATAAAGTCAATAGGGTTTTGCTTATTGGCGTGCATTTGCATAATACGGCTGATACGCTCGTTTTTGCCACTGCGTGTATTCAATACATAAGAACCTGCATCCAAATGGCCCGAATAGCAACGGAAGAACGCCAAACGACCCACGAAAGGATCGGTCATGATTTTGAAAGCCAATGCTGCAAATGGTTCTTTAGCATCAGGTTTACGTATAGCAGGTTCGCCTGTGTTAGGATCGGTACCGGTTACAGATTCAATGTCCATAGGACTAGGCAGATAACGGATAACCGCATCCAAGGCAGTTTGTACACCTTTGTTTTTGTAAGCCGAACCGCAAAGCATTGGAATAATGCTGATGTCGATAGTAGCTTTACGCACAGCTTCATGGATTTCATCTTCAGAGATGCTATTAGGATCTTCAAAGAATTTTTCCATCAACTTGTCATCGTATTCAGCAACTGCTTCTACCAACTGCGCGCGCCAGTAGTCAGCATCTTCCTTCATATCATCAGGAATAGGTGTTTCGGTATAAGTCATACCTTGGGTAGAGTCGTCCCAAATAATACCTTTCATTTGGATAAGATCAACCACACCTTTAAAGTGGTCTTCAGCACCAATAGGTAATTGTAATGGCACAGCTTTTGCACCCAACATAGTACGTACTTGGTTAACCACCATCAGGAAGTCAGCACCAACACGGTCCATTTTGTTTACAAAACCAATACGTGGTACCCTATAACGGTTAGCTTGGCGCCATACAGTTTCAGATTGTGGTTCTACACCATCAACCGCAGAGAATAAGGCTACAAGACCATCCAACACACGCATAGAACGCTCTACCTCAATGGTAAAGTCCACGTGGCCGGGAGTATCAATAATGTTGAACTTGTATTTTTTAGAATTAGGCAGTGGCTTACCTTGTGTAGTAGGAAAGTTCCAAAAACAAGTAGTAGCAGCAGAAGTAATGGTAATACCCCTTTCTTGCTCCTGAGCCATCCAGTCCATGGTAGCAGCACCTTCGTGTACTTCACCAATTTTATGGTTTACACCGGTGTAATAAAGAATACGTTCTGTAGTAGTGGTTTTACCGGCATCAATGTGGGCGGCGATACCAAAATTGCGCTGTAAGCGTAAGTCAGCCATTGTGTATATATATTATAATTTAATGATTCAATCCTTAAAACAAGGTGCAAAGGTAGTGAATTAATACCGAAAATTGAAAATTAAGATATGATAAGCTGTTAATTAATTAACATTTAAAGGTACTACAAGGCTATAGGTAGCTATTTATCACTAATAACACTGCACATCCAGCCTAAATATTGGGCTTTATATTTCTTGGTTTCGGTTTTAATTTCGGCACTGGTTTGCTGTATCACCTCGGGTAACACGGCACTAAAAGTGCTAATCTTTACCTCGTAATGGTAATCTGCCCTTTGCATATACTTGGTTTCGGTTATTTCGTAATGCTTTTCTTTGGCAAAGGCTATAAACTTACTACGGTCGCTTTCCTTTTCAAACAAGCATATAAAGCTAATGTCTCTTGGCCTTTTTAAGCTATCGCCTTGGCCCAGCAAATACACTATTCTGGAGTTATTCTCCATCCAATCAATATCCTTCTCGTTAGGGTATAAAAATTGGTTATAGGTAGTCCAGTCGGGATCGTATTTAATTTTGCATACATAAGCAGCATCCGGAAACCTTCTTTTATATAAGCGGCCCAATGCTTTTGCTATGTCTGTAGTGTCTTTTACATAATAATAATTAAGGCGCTCCCCATTATAGGTAAAGGTACCCATAAGCTTCTTGGCGGTAACGCCGGTAAGCATTTGGTCGGCGGCATCCAGCTTTTTTTCCAGTTCCGCAATTTGCTCAGGATTAGGTAAGCCATTGCTAGGCTTATCATACTTTGGACCGCAAATTACCAAATAGGGCAATAGCTTGTTTGGGGCAGCATCATGAGGGGCTAAATCTACTAATATAGATGCGGGTTTATGTTCTATTTCAGCAATATACATCACCCAATTTTCCTCCTTTTGCGCATGTACTTTAAAGGTACATGCTAACCATATCACACTTAATAAAAACAAACGCATAAACATAATTTAAACCGCAAAACCACCCATCATGCTAAATGCTAAAATGCATAAAACAAGCAGCGTAATGCCCGCAAAAACAAAATCTTTTTCTTTGGTAAATGTAAATAACGAGAACACCAAGCGTGCCACAGGCGTAGCTATTAGCATCATTATGCCTATTTGTATCAGGCTTTCGCTATTGCCATGCACTACACCACCAATCAATTGCCGCACATTACGATATTGCAATAACGTACCGCTATACCTATGGTAAGATGGTACTTGCTCTGCCCCATGTGCCCATAGGAAAAATAGTCCTCCTATAGCAGTAACTGCAGCAGATAGTATAACCCCCCAACGTAATAGGGAACCTATCACTTGTCGCATAGCATCATTGTTGGTGTTAGCTGTTAAGTTGCTACTGTTTTTCATATAATGCCTTTTATGCCCTTACTAATCATTTGCACTGCAATAATACTTACAGCTATGCTAAAAATTATCTTAAGTAATCGAACCCCTGAGCCTATTAGAATTCGTGCGCCCACCATGGCACCACCAAATACACCAATAACTACCGGCATGGTAAGTATAGGGTCTATATACCCACGATGAAAGTAGAGTACCGAG
>TBL_comb48_EPIDRAFT_1003167_pt1 | contig 11077 bp, 9 predicted proteins | sample TroBogEpilimnion_37_FD_10681 | JGI IMG/M metagenome (IMG submission 10681)
GGTTGATACTTGTAGAACCAACTGTCACCGAACTGTTTGACAATGCTCCATTAGGGATAGCACTGAAATTTGTACCAGTAAGTGTCGGTGTATTTGTCCACCCCGGTGTTGTACCAGATGTAAGAACTTGACTTGAAGTACCTGCAACTAACAACGATGTTGCACCAACACCTGTCTGGTATGGCATTGCACCAGAGGTGCCGCCGCCTACATTCGTTGCTGTAGTTGCTAATGTCGCTGTAGAGGCGTTACCAGTTAATGCACCAGTAAAGCCAGTTGATGTGACTGAAGTCAAGCCAGCGAATGTTGTTACAGTTGCACCGAGTGCTACTGATGTAGAACCGATTGTTACTGAACTATTTGTTAAACCACCATTTGGAATATTTGTTAATAATGCGCCAGATCCTGCAAAACCAGTTGCAGTTAATACACCTGTTGATGGTTTAAAATATAAACCTGTACTGGTCATCTTTAGTGGACGACTTGCACCTGCTGCCGTAACCCAGACCGGGAACATATTCGAACCAGAAGATATATCATCTGTAATAATAGAATTTGTTGCTATTGTTGCTGTATCTGCATTACCATAGAAATTTGTTGCAGTGACAGAAGTCAAACCAGCTAATGTCAGTGCTGTCGCACCTAATGCAATATTTGTAGATCCAACTGTTAACGAGCCTGAACCAACTAATGCTGCATTTGGTACACCAGTGAAATTAGTACCAGTTAGCGTTGGAGTATTTGTCCAACTTGGGCCACTTGCACCAGATACAAGTGCCTGACTTGTTGTTCCTGCTGCTAAGAATGCTGTTGTTGCTGCGGCTGATTGATATGGAAGAGAACCAGTTGTGCCGCCAGCTAAACTTGTTGCTAGAGGAGAAGTTCCAGCAAATGAAGCTGTGGAAACATTTGTTATTCTACCTTTAGCATCTACTGTCACAACAGGAATTGCTGTCGAGGAACCATATGTTCCTACAGTACCGTTTACTGTTGTAAGTGTTATAGGTAGAACACCACCAGACACTGTACCTGACGCGTCACCTGATGTTGATAGATTTAATGCAACAGTAATAGATTGTGGACCAGAAAATGCCGTAAGTTGAACACCATTTGATCCAAATAATCCAGTACCAGATATGCCCGATAAACTAGTGCCTGTAAGGAATTTATAGGCATCACCATCTATAAATGCATTTTGCCATTCTAAGATACCATTATTATATCTTAGGTATTGTCCGGTTTGCGGTGTTACAATTAGAACATCATGAAGATCTTCAAGATTAAGAGAAGATGGACCTCCTCCGATTGGACCAAGTTGAACACCTGAAAGTTGAATTGCCATATACGATTTCTCCGTTATCTATTTCTATTATTTATCAGCTATGCCGGTTATCGAAATTAACCACTTTTCAATATTTATCGAAAAACACTTATATCGAGCTGATAGAGTATTTTTCTTAAAATTTTCAATTAATTGGAATTTAACCAACTATATCTTACCGTCCATTTACCCTGAACCAACTGTGATGCATCTGAATAAATTGTAAATCCGCTGCCCGTCACCGGAGTATCATAGGTTAAATTTGCATAAGTGGTGAATGCTCTATGTTCTGCTGCCGAATGATCAAGACTGGTAGCATCAGCCATTATTTGTAATATAACAACACTTGTAGAATATATATGTGTTAGACCAGTAACTGCCACACTTGCTGAAAGTCCGCCCGGAGAAGAACCAAAATCTATAGTAGCTGTGCCCGAGGTTACAATATTATTCCACGAGGTATCTGTTCCATTAGTTGTTAAAAATTTTCCATCATTGGTTACTTGAGATGGAACAAGATTATTAAATGCATTTGTAGAACTTGTTGCTCCTGTGCCACCATTAAATACAGATAATGTGCCAGCTAATGTAAGAGTTCCTGATGATGTTATAGGGCTTCCACCAAATGTTAAACCTGTACTTCCACCATCGACAGAAATAGATGTTACAGTACCTACAGGTGGTGTATACCAACTTAATGTTCCATTTCCGTTTGTTACAAGAGATTGGCCATTTATTCCATCGATGGCTGGCCATCGATTTCCACATAATACAAGATATTGGCCTCCGCCCCAGGCCGGATTAATATGAAGATCTTGACTGTTACTTGTTGTTATAAGTGCAGGGCCAGAATTACCCGAATCAATAGTAACATATCTATTTGCATCAATAGATAGAACTAAATTCTGGCCCGGTGGTGCAATAAGAGAATTCGATGAGAGTCCCATAGCGGACCAGCCCAATGTGCCGTGACCGTCTGTTACAAGTGTTTGTCCGGTTGCACCATCTGATGAAGGCCACCTATCTCCGCATAATATAAGATTTTGGCCACCACCTGTGGCTGGATTAATGTGAAGATCTTGACTATTGTTTGTCGTTATAAGTGCTGGACCCGAAATGCCCGAATCAATATTGACATAATGATTTGTATCAACTGATAATGTTAAATCTTGGCCGCTGGGGGCAATTATCGAACTATCAACAAAATGTAAATCTGCTAAACGAGGTGCTTGCCAGGTTAGACCGACAACAGTCCATACCTTCATTGAATTTGCGGATTTGTCGAGCCAATAATCGCCGTCTTTCATAGAATATGAAAGACTAGGATCAGTTAATCCCTGATATATAGTGACGCCGCCTTTACCGATCGTAAAGGATGGTACACTCGTACCTTTAGCGTTGAGTGTTACTGACATTAAGCTCTCCTGTTCAGGTATTACCTGTCTGGCATATAAACCAGTCTGTTGCTTTAGACTATTTATCTTTGAAAGACTTCGATCGATAAATACTAGAAACGGAGAGTGGTGTGTTGGAAAATTTCTATGTTTACGCTTATTTAAGATCGAAAGATTCAGCGACTGCTAAGGCAGGTACGCCCTATTATATCGGTAAAGGTAGCAAGAATAGAATGAACGAAAAACATACTTCAGCCAGAATACCTAAAGATGTAAATTATATTGTAATATTGGAGAATAATCTAACAGAGTTAGGTGCATTTGCTATAGAAAGAAGGATGATAATGTGGTACGGACGAAAAAATAATAAGACAGGAATTTTAGTAAATCTAACAGATGGTGGTGAAGGTACCAGTGGATACAGACATACTGCCGCAACGAAGGAGAAAATCGCCGAAGCATCTAGGAATAGAATATGTGCGGCTATGTCTGAAGAACAGAAACAAAAATTATCTATATTTAATATGGGTAAAAAATTATCAACCGAAACAAGGCAAAAAATGAGTAATTCCCGAAAGGGTATGAAAAAACCCTGGCAAAGTAATAGGCCGCGTACTGAAAAAGAATCTGCCAATCTTAATAGAATGACAGAAATAAGTAAACTAAGCGTCGAAGTTTTCGGAATCATATATTCATCTGTCAGAGACGCAGCAAAGGCTATTGGCGTACATGAAGAAACAACCCGATATAGATGCCATTCTATCAATTTTCCAGAATATAAAATAATAGGAGCAATAAAATGCCACGCATAAGTCTCTGGAATCCGGTCCGTGGAGCAGATTTTAACTTCACTGATAGAACAGTGGGTGAAAATTTCCGTATTGCAGGTGATGGTATTCTTGTGCATATGTATATCGGGCCGACAACGGATGCGAACGGAAACACAGATACATCTTTGACAACTATTCAGGACGTATTATTTCTAACTAATAATAATAGAAAATATGATCCCAATGTCATTGAATTACGTGGACATCATACTCCACAGGATGTGAACTATGATTTATCGCAATTTGGTATTTTCTTAAGTTCTGATACAATTCGTATACAATTTCATTATACAGATATGTTAGATTCACTTGGCAGAAAACTTATCGCTGGTGATGTTTTAGAATTCCCAAGCTATAGAGATATTCCGATCTTTGATAATGCAGTAGGTATAAATAGATATTATGTAGTACAAGATGCATTATATGCTGCCGCTGGTTACGGACAGAAATGGTTTCCACATATTTGGTTAGTAAGGGCTAAACTAATGACTGCATCTGTGGAATTCAAAGAAATTACAGATCAGGCAGCAAGTGGACAAAATGATGGTGGCGTTGGGCAAGGTATAGGTATTATGCCAGATGGATTTACTGCTACATCAGATAGTGCTGGTAATCCAGGAACAGGACCTAACCCTAATATTACTTCTTCATTAAACTTATTCTGTAAGATTATCGGTATCACTGATGCCATTGTTGCAGAAGCTGCACAGAACTCTTTCTTTGATCCGAAATTCTTTGAGAGTGCCAATCTATATATCTATTTGGATCCAAATACAAATTATCCTGTAATAGGTAGTTATTATTTCAGTGGGGATGGTGAGCCTCCGAATGGTGGACCACTCGTTGGTGCTGGTATAAGTTTCCCGACAGGAATGACAGATGGACAATACTATCTACGTATTGATTATTTTCCAGAACGCTTATTTCAGAAACAAGGACCTGTCTATAAATTAATCGAGGAAAACGTATTGAAAAACTGGACTGCATATAATCGCGTATTAGATACATTTATTGATAACAATAAAGATACGATACTATCAGATGGAACTATTATTCCCGAAAAACAAGCTCTATCAGAGATTGTAAAACAAAAGGTAGACTTGTATGCAGATAGAAAGAAGAAGGTCACTGCTGCCGAAACTGCAAGACAGGCTATCGCAGATGCTAGAGCAGCAAAGAAAGGTAACTAATGGATTTCTTTTTCGACAATCAAACACGCAGATATCTATTACAATTCATGCGGATATTCTCTGACATAAAAGTTAGAAATGGTCCCGATGCCAACGGATTATATACCATTCAACGGGTTCCTATTATGTACGGTGATCCATCTTCTATGGTCGCACAATTAATCAAAGGTGCAAGTGAAAATACCATGCTACCATCACCCATGTTTAGTGCTTATATCGATGGTATAAAGATGAATGATAAACGTCGACAAGATTCTCAATTTGTAGGTAAAGCATCTGTAATGGAAAGAGAATTTGATTCTATTACACAAACATATACCGGTAATCCCGGTGTTAGACAAGATATAGAAAGATATATGCCGGTGCCATATGACTTTACTTTTAAACTAGATGTATGGACAACAAACATACAAACAAAATTACAAATTTTCGAACAGATTGCAGTCATTTTCAATAAATCAATCCAATTGCAACAAAATAGTAATATACTGGATTGGACAAGTATATTTGAAGTATGGTTAGAAGATCAGACATGGACAAATCGATCTATTCCGCAAGGTGGCACAGATGAACGTGATGTTATGAGTTTCAAATTCAAAGTTGAAGGTTGGATTAATCCGCCGGCTAAACTTAAAAGAAGCGGACTTATTGCTGAAATTGTTACTCAAGTATTTGCAGTCAGTGATGTACAAAATATCGCAGGACAGATAGATGGAGTGTATGATCCGTTCACTTCAATTGGCGGTATTCCTATACAGATTGTAACGACAGAAGGTAATTATAGAATCTCTGTTACACATACTAATACAGGTGATGAAATCACATTACTAAACGAATTTGGTCAGCCCGATCCTCTGTTAAGCTGGCAACAACTGATCCAAACGTATGGGCAGATTACGCCGAATATCACCAGTATTCGGCTAAAATTAGACCCTAACCTCGACGTTAGCGATTCTGACATTATAGGTGGCATACAACAAGATCCGTCACGTCAAAACGTGCTGTTATTCACAGCGGATATTGATACATTACCAGCAAACACAATTCTGCCTATATCATCGATTATTGATCCACTGGAAGTTACTCCCGGAAATGGGTTACCTATTGCTGCTGCTGGTCAACGTTATCTATTGACGTCACATGATAGCACAGGTGAGGAACCTGCTATTCCTCCGGGTGTACCATTTAGTCCATGGGGTCAAAGTATCGTAGCATACCCAAATGATATTATTGAGTATAATGGTATCAACTGGGTTGTTATATTTGATTCACGAAATACTGTCGGCAAAAATTACGTTGTAAATACAACTAACCATAGTCAATATACATTCGATTCTATTACACAAGAATGGACATATACCTATTATGGGATATATCAGCCGGGGTATTGGAGAATTGACAATATTATATTAGCACCAGATGGAACCTCAATTAATAATTACGAATAAGATAGGCGTTGGCACTATATTTCTTTCAGTACGAACTTGTAGAGTTCTTTTAAATCTCAGAGCACCACATAAGACACATTCGATGTGTTGGTCATTATGGGGTGGAATGGTGGAAGAGGGTGAACAACCCAAAGAAGCACTACTCCGTGAGTTAACTGAAGAAATGGGTTTTGTTCCCGATATTGAAAAGATTTATCCTTTTGATGTCTATCAAAGTAAAGATAAACATTTCAAATACTATAGTTTCGTATGTGTTGTTGAGGATGAATTTGTACCAGAGCTAAACAATGAAAGCTGTGGTTATTGCTGGATTGATTTAGGGCAATGGCCAAAGCCAATGCACCAGGGTGCTAAGATAAGTTTTGTAAATACGAAGGCGGTTGATAAGATTCAAGTTATCTTAAGTCAACATCCTATCGACGTCTAATTTCAAAAGCTACTTCAAAATCCGGGCATCCATAAAACATGTCGGGTGTAATCCTATCATACTTCTGTACCATTGCTTCAAAATGTGCAAAACTTGTTGAATATGTCGGATCAGCTTTTAATGCATCCCTTACCAACTCAACGCAACTAAGTGCCTTGTCTTGTTGCAAATCAAATAATGTATCGTATGGTTTACCGATATCTGATTTAGCCTTATCTAAAATTAATGTCCAATCACCGATGTCCATATTTTTTGGTTTCAATAATACAGCGGAATTAGTTGCAAAAACTTCATCAAATGTTCCATATCTAACACCTACACCAACAGATTCAACAAGTTTAAAATCTGCATCAGATGTCACAGCATCTTCAAAATTCATTAATGCGTGACCCCAATAACCCCATTTGCCTGTAAGAAAGAAATTGCTAATACAAATAGCATAAGTGGATAAGTGACTATTATTTCTAGTAAGGATAATATAATAATCTGATGATAATTTATTCCTAATTATCTGTTGTTCTTCTGCAACGATAAGATTCTTCTCTGTCCAATGAACCTTACCAATGGCTGTTACCATTGCATTTTCAATCGATTGAAGCATACTCATTTTTATTCTCCATAGCACTTTGGCCATCCTGTAGTTGCTGACCATACAAAAGATCCACCGTTCCAACCCAAATATGTATTCGCTGCCGATGGTGCTGTAATAAATGATGTTATATTAGGAGCAGCTTGATATAATATTTGATTTGCGGCTCCACCTAATACAGTAGTCGCAGAACTGCTACCCGATCCATTACTTGCTGCTATAACTCTACCATGAATATCAATTGTGATATTAGCATTGATATATGACCCGGCTGCTACTACTGTCGGTAAATTAATATTAAATGTACCGCTTGTAGTGATCGGATCTGTACCGGTAATATCGAGTGTAGAACTTGTAACTCCAACCGAAGTTACTGTTCCGGTACCTGCTGGTGACCATACAAAAGAGCTTCCAGACCATTCCAGGAATGTACTTGCTGATGATGGTGCTGCAATAAATGATGTCACACTTGGTGCAGACTGATATAAAATTTCGTTTGCTAAACCACCCAATACAGAGGTAGCGGGATCGGTCGGGATATTAATCCACGAAGTTATGCCGGCACCATTTGTGGTTAAAACTTGACCTGCTGTTCCCGGTGTAATAGGATATTTGTTACCTGTAATAGTTACAGGGTTACCGCCATTAATAATCGGAAAGTTATTTGTATTAAGAGGGCCACCCAAGGTAGGTGACATATCGAGTACAAGAGTTGTATTATGGGCGAGTAGCGTACTGACTTTAATTGTCATAATGGAATTCCGTTACCTTTTGCGGTGTTTTCATTATTTATCACATCTATCCTATTAAGAATATACCGCTGGGAATACTTGTCTCCAACTTCCGCCCACGTAAATATACATACTATTATCTGTACTATCAATTACCATTGGAGCAAAACCCGATATCGCACTTGGGGTACCTGTTGGTACACCAGCACAGGTCGGGATATAAAAGAATCCATCTGTTGCATTTGTTGCCAATGATCCTGTACCTGCTGCTACAGAACCGGCGGTTGTTACTTGTACCTTGCTAGACCAGGATGGTGCAGCACTCGTATTTCCAATTAATATTTGTCCTGTTGTACCAGCTGCTGTGGCACCAACTGTAGAACCACCATATAGTACACCGTTTGTTGTTAATGATGTTACACCAGTGCCACCACTTCCGATTGCTAATGTTGCTGATAGGCCTGCTGCTGTTCCTGATGTGTTTTGATTTAATGTCGGAACATCACTTGCTTGTATGGCAGACATAACAACATTGGTTCCATTACCACGTAAATATTGTGTAGTTGTAACTGCACCTGCTAAAGCATTCATTGCCGACTGAGCTGTTGTTTGTCCAGTACCACCATTGGCTAGCGGCAATGCTGTTCCAGATAGTGTAACTGCGAATGTGCCTGATGTTGTAATAGTTGATGGTGATACAGATAAGAAAGATGGAACCGACATTCCGACAGATGCTAATCCTGTAGCACTTCCCGGAGTATATCCTAATGCTGCTATTACATCTGCACTAACTAAAGTTATTGCACCTGTTCGTGCAGGTGAAAGACCAGTAGCAGTGAAACTTGTAACACCTGCATTTGTGACTGTTACTATACCTGTACCGAAATTAACATTAATACCTGGGCCTGCCAATATCGTTGTAACACCCGTATTCGATAATGTTACTGTTCCACCTAATGAGACTGGACTGCCGGTTACACTAATTCCGCTGCCACTCGTAGAAACAGTAATAGAACTATTTGCTAAATTTCCATTTGCAATTGCAGTTCCATTCCATACGCCGCTTGCAATGGTTCCGACGGATGTTAAACTCGATGAAACTACTGTTGCATTCAACGTTGTGCCAGTTAATGTACCGGCTGCTGCTGTTACTGTACCATTTGTACCAAGTGCAATACTTGTTCCATTGATTGTTGTTGAACTATTTAATAAAGCACCATTAGGTATAGCACTGAAATTTGTACCAGTCAATGTTGGCGTATTTGTCCAACTCGGAGATGTTCCAGATATTAATACCTGTGAAGTTGTTCCTTGTGCAAGGAATGCTGTTGCACTTGGTGCCGACTGATAGACAATAGTACCAGCGGAGCCGGCGCCCATATTTGTTGCATAGGTTGCTGTTGTTGCTAAACCTGTAGTTAAATTTGATGCAGTTCCTGTAAAGTTTGTGCCTGCTATACTTGGTGCGGTTGTCCAAGTAGGAGCACCTGCTATCTCTTGTAAGACACCAGTCCCGCCTGCAAGAAATCCTGTTGCCCCTGCACCTGTTTGATATGGAATGCTATATGTGGCACCGCCTGCTATGTTTGTTGACGAAGGTACAACACCGGTTAAAGAAATTGTTACGTTACCGGTTGCACTAGATACAGAAATGTTTGTTCCTGCTACTGCACTCAGAACACCTGTATTAGCAATGGTGTTACTTAAAAGACTAATACCCGAACCTGCCGAATATGTACCTGCTGGGCCAGTTACGCCACCACCAGAAGTTATAGCTGCAAACCCAGTAACTGCTGTTCCAAATGTCAATGTTAAACTATTTGAATTTATAAATTGTATTGTTGGATAATCATATCTACCTGTGTAACTGAAACCGGTGCTATCAACTACTTCAACGTTTACATATTGAACACCTAAATTATGTGTTATATTCCATACTGTTGCTGCTGGAGATTGAGTATATACAAATGACCCAGCTACACCACCAGGAGGTGCGACCCAAGATAAAGCACCTGATCCGTTTGTTCCTAATACAAATCCACTGCTACCACCGGTTATAATTACATTGGCTAAAGATCCGAGATTTGTGGCGCCCGATACCGTCAGGCTAGTTAAGTTACCTAAACTTGTGATATTAGTTTGGGCTGCTGTGGAAAGTGTTCCAGTAAGAGTTGTTGCTGAAACAGATGTTAGACCGGCTAAAGATAAGGCAGTGGTACCTAATGCTATATTTGTAGTTCCAATTGTTAGTGAACTGCTAAGTGTACCCCAACTTGCATTTGTTCCATCAGTTGTTAAATATTTTCCATTATTACCAGTTTGGCTTGGTAGACCAGTAATATTAACACTACCACCTAAGCTAACTGAACTACCATTAATGGTTATAGAACTATTTGATAGAGCACTATTGGGAATAGCACTAAAGTTTGTGCCTGCTATACTTGGTGCGGTTGTCCAAGTAGGAGCACCTGCTATCTCTTGTAAGACACCAGTCCCGCCTGCAAGAAATCCTGTTGCCCCTGCACCTGTTTGATATGGAATGCTATATTACGTTACCGGTTGCACTAGATACAGAAATGTTTGTTCCTGCTACTGCACTCAGAACACCTGTATTAGCAATGGTGTTACTTAAAAGACTAATACCCGAACCTGCCGAATATGTACCTGCTGGGCCCGCTGCACCGCCACCTGATGTCACAGCGGCAAAACCCGAGACTGCTGTACCGAATGTTAATGTTAAATTATTAATATCTACAAACTGTATTGTTGGATAATCATATCTACCTGTGTAACTGAAACCGGTGCTATCAACTACTTCAACGTTTACATATTGAACACCTAAATTATGTGGCACATTCCAGATTGTCGCTGGTAATGTTTGAGTATAAACATACGCTCCACCGACTGCTGGAACACCAGCTGACCAAGTTAAGTGACCAGCGCCATCTGTTGTTAATACATAACCACTACTACCGCCAGTTATTGTTACATTTGATTGTGGTCCAAGATTTGTTGTACCAGAAACTGTTAATCCAGATAATGTTCCTACACTTGTTATTGCTGGTTGGGCCGCGGCTGTTACTGTTGCAGCACTACCGCTTGCATTACCAGTTAATGCACCGATAAATGTTGTTGATGTAACACTTG
>TBL_comb48_EPIDRAFT_1003169_pt1 | contig 11075 bp, 11 predicted proteins | sample TroBogEpilimnion_37_FD_10681 | JGI IMG/M metagenome (IMG submission 10681)
GAAGAAGGTAGTTTCGAGTCGGACTTAGGTCTCTAATTCATGAACGAGAAGAAACGAATTGCAATAACTGGTTCTTCGGGGTTAATTGGTAGCGCACTCGTTGGTCACTTGAAATCGCAGGGCCATACAGTGCAACGAGTGGTTCGACGACAAGCTGTTGCGCCCGATGAAATATCGTGGAATCCAAGCACATCCGAAATAGATCTCAGCGCTCTTGAAGGGGTCGATGCGGTAATTCACTTGGCAGGCGCCGGTGTTGGCGATCATCGATGGACTAAAAAATATAAGGCAACAATTCTAAATTCCAGACTGCTCGGGACCACCACTATTGCTCAGGCATGCGCGACTGTTAAGCCATCAGTATTTATATCTGCAAGCGCTATGGGCTGGTACGGCGAGACAGGTAATCGCGCCGTAGATGAGAACGATCGGGCTGGCGATGATTTTCTTGCGGCTGTTTGCCGTGAGTGGGAAGCCGCAGCTGATCTAGCGGTCGGAGTGCGTACCGTGAAGACTCGTACTGGTCTTGTCCTGGATCCAACCGGTGGTGCACTTGGAAAAATGCTTCCACTCTTCCGTCTTGGGGTTGGCGGGAGAATGGGAAGTGGCAAACAGTGGTGGTCTTGGATAACCCTTCACGATGAGGTAAAAGCAATTACCCACCTACTTAGTTCACAATTAGAAGGAGCTGTAAATATCACTTCACCAAATCCAGTTACTAACGAAGAGTTCACGGCCGCACTCGCTCGAGCTTTGCACCGACCAGCTCTTCTTCCTGTACCCGGATTTGCTCTCAGGCTTGCCCTAGGCGGTTTTTCAAGCGAAATTTTAGGTTCTAAAAAGGTACTACCGAAAGCCCTAACGGATGACGGATTTCTCTTTGATTATCCGCACCTGACAACCGCGCTCAAAGAGCTAACCGCCTAATATTTCTAGCGGATAGAAATCCTTCGAGCTTCTTCCAAGATCTCTGCGACGGCTAACGCGACTTGGCCCGATACCGGCCACGGCCCAGTACCAGCGATCGCATCCCCCACTTGTTTGTAAAAGATCGCGTAATTGCCTGGTTCGGCCGGGTAAGAAATTTCTTCCTCACCCATCTGCAGGTATGCAGGAGTAATAATTGCCGGATTCCACTCTCCCCCAGCTGGATACTTTCCTTCACGTAACAATGGTTCCTGTTGGTCTAATTCCTTAATAACAAGCGAGCCTTTACTTCCAGACAATCGAATTCTGGGACCACCAGCACCGATGATCGAACTCGCCGACAGATATGAATCGACGCCAGAATCATGCTTGAGATTCAAGACAATATCGTCGTCCGCTAATCCACGAATACTTCGAACGGATGCATATGTTAATTTCGCAGGACCAAACCAATTAAGAGCTAATGAAACTAAATGGGGACCTAAGTCCAACAAGTTTCCGCCACCATCGGCGGCCGAATTCTTCTCACGCCAACTCTGCGGGTTGGAGTCTGGTCGAAATTTTTCGAAACGAGAATCTAACCGGAAAATCTCTCCTAGCACTCCCTCTTTGATGACTTTCTTGACCGTCAATGCATCGCTATCAAAGAGCCGATTGAAATACGTGGTAACTGCCACTCCGGTCTCGGCCGAGACTTTAAGAATTTCTTCGGTTTCGGCAACGGTACGTCCCATTGGTTTATCGATCACAACGGGAACTCCGGCACGCATCCCCGCGATTGCATCGCTGGCATGAGCCACATTGGCGCTGGCAACGACCAAGAAATCCAGATTAAGTTCTAATAGTTCTGCAACCGAAGCGCATGCTCGAGCCTGCGGAAAATCTTCTAGAAGATCCATAGCTCTCTGCGGATTTCTTGTGAGCGCCCCCACAACCTCAAAGCCACATCCCTTGAGCATGGGTGCATGAAAATAGCGGCCCGCAAGGCCATAACCGGTAATACCAACCCTTAGTGTCATGTGCGCAAACCTACATTAGGCTACGGATATGACACTAGTTTCGGAGGTCACCGGTTTAGCTACCGCGGACATCTCCGTAGTTAATTGCGGGGTTATGGATTATCAGCGGGCATGGGACCTTCAAAAGTCTACGCTCGAATCCGTTGTCACCAGCCAGACTCCAAACACCTTGTTCTTTCTTGAGCATCCATCTGTTTATACGGCAGGACGCATGACCAAAATACACGAGCGTCCCATCGATGGCACCCAAGTTATCGATGTCGATCGTGGCGGGAAGATCACTTGGCATGGCTTAGGCCAGATTGTCGGTTATCCGATCATCAAATTGAAAAACCGAAATGATGTAGTTGGATTAGTCAGAGAAATTGAAAATGCATTAATCGACCTTTGTCAGAATTTCGGAATCAACGCAGAAAGATTTTGTGAACGCTCCGGTGTCTGGATACGTGACGAAAGGGGCGATAGAAAGATTGCAGCTATTGGGTTACGAGTAGCTAAAGGGGTCACGATGCACGGCTTTGCACTAAATGTAAATCCTGATTTGAGCGCATATTCAAGAATCATCCCCTGTGGAATTTCGGATGCAGGGGTTACCTCGATGACAGAAGAACTAGGAAGAGAGATTACGATTTCCCAAATAATGCCAGATCTGGAAGTAATGATTCTTCAAGCGCTATCGAAAGTCTGCGCATGAGTATTGCACCTGAGGGCAGACGCCTGCTTCGCATTGAAGCTCGCAACGCGGCAGTACCAATCGAACGTAAACCAGAGTGGATCAAGACACGGGCAATCATGGGACCCGAATACACCCAGCTGCGCTCTCTTGTCGTCAGTGAAGGATTGCACACCGTCTGCCAAGAAGCTGCTTGTCCAAATATTTTCGAGTGCTGGGAAGACCGTGAAGCAACTTTCTTAATCGGCGGCGAACGATGCACCCGACGTTGTGATTTCTGCAATATTGACACGGGTAAGCCGGATGCTCTGGATCGGGACGAGCCGCGTCGCGTCGCAGAATCCATTGTAAAAATGCAATTACGTTATGCAACTATCACTGGCGTAACTCGAGATGATCTAGAAGATGAAGGGGCTTGGCTCTATGCCGAGACAATTCGTGCGGTTCACCAACTAAACCCCGATACCGGTGTAGAGATTTTGACTCCAGATTTCAGTGGGAAATCAGATTTGCTCAACGAAGTATTCGAAACTCGGCCAGAAGTTTTTGCCCACAATCTAGAAACCGTTCCCAGAATATTCAAAGAGATCAGGCCGGCCTTTAGGTACGACCGATCCTTGGATGTCATTTCTCAAGCTCAAGCTTTTGGATTGGTGACAAAATCAAACTTGATTCTTGGCATGGGTGAATCAAGAGAAGAAGTCACCCAAGCCCTAATGGATTTACGTTCGGCGGGTTGCGACCTGATTACTATCACTCAGTATCTACGCCCAACTCCCAAGCATCACCCTGTTATTCGCTGGGTTAAACCACAGGAATTCGTAGAACTTTCACACGAAGCCAACGAGATTGGATTCTTAGGAGTCATGAGCGGACCACTAGTCCGTTCTAGCTACCGTGCGGGACGTTTATATAAACAAGCCCAAGAGAAAAAGGCGTTACTTCGTGGCTGAACTTGTTTATCCACCAGTAATTATCGCGATCAAAACCTTCTGGAAATATTTGGGTCTTAAATTTGATTTCCAAGGTGGTGAAAATCTGCCTTCAAAAGGTGGTGCGATCATTTGCATGAATCACATTGGTTACTTGGATTTCGCATTGGTTGGTACCGCAGCGCTTCCTGCGAATCGCTACATCCGCTTCATGGCAAAGAAAGAGATCTTCAACCACAAATTAGCTGGGCCCCTGATGCGCGGAATGCACCATATAAGCGTAGATCGAGAGAATGGTTCTGGCTCTTTCGTCGCCGCGCTGCGAGCTTTGCGGGCAGGAGAAATTATCGGAATTTTTCCGGAGGGAACGGTCTCTCGTAGTTTTGAAATAGAAGATCTGAAAACCGGAGCGGTTCGGTTGGCGATGGGCTCTGGCGTACCAATAATCCCCACGGCCGTTTGGGGTAGTCAAAGAATTCTCACCAAGAAACGCAAACCTGATTTCAAGCGGAACAAGTACCCAGTTCATGTGACTTTTGGAGAACCTTTTTACGTGACAAAAGGTAGCGATGCAGATGCCGCTGAGGCCGAACTCCGGAATCGGATGCTAAAACTTTTAGATTCTGTTCAATCCAAATATCCCGACTCGCATTTAGGTCAATGGTGGGCTCCTGCTAGATTAGGCGGAACCGCTATTACCTCCGAAGAGCTTCGTAACGAGCGCAGTAAGACCGAAGAAATAGACCGAGAACAGAAGGAGCAAGAAAATGGCTGAACCAGAGAAGCAAGGTCAGATGGCTGTCTTGAAAGATGCTTTTCGCATGGTTCGCAAAGAGAAGCCACTCTCCTTGGTGCTGTGTGGGTTTATCTTCATCATAGTAATCGTTGGAGGATATTTTGCTGGTGTAGGACTTCATCATCCGATCTACTTTGGCATCTTGGCTATCCCGCTAGGTCTCCTGGCTGCATTCTTTGCCTTTACACGCTTTGCAAATACGGCGGCATTCAGTTCGATTCAAGGACAAGTAGGAGCTGGTGCGAGTGTTTTGATGTCGATCCGAAAAGGTTTCACAACTACTCCGGCTGTTAGCGTTTCGCGTAATCAAGATATGGTTCATCGCACCGTCGGTCGCGCGGGAATTATTCTCGTCGGTGAAGGCACCCCGGCTGTTCGGCAATTAGTTATCGATGAAAAAAGAAAGATGGAGCGATTTGTTCCTGGAGTTCCCGTTCTTGAGCTATACGTCGGTGACTACGATGGCGCCGTAACTCTGCGCAAACTTCAAAAAGCGGTTAAGAAGTATCCTAAAAAACTTACCAAGGGACAGTTGCGAGAAGTTCGCAATCGCCTCAAGGGTGTCGGCGGAATGAATATGCCCGTACCTAAAGGACCAATGCCTAAGGGTGTAAAGCTTCCGAAAAGATAATTAATACCGGATCACTCTGCTATGTGTAACCCAATCGTGATATCCACGCCCTTGCTTGTTCAACAGTGCAGGAAAAACTAAGCAGATCAATGCGGTCCGAAGAATTAGGCGACCAGGAGTCACGCGGCCGCCCGTATTACTATCGACGATCCGAAGTCGCAGAATCCGTTGCCCGGCCGATGCGCCTTGCAGAGTGGTCAGGATTACAACTTCCAAGAAGAAGACCCCAAGCGGCGTAAATTGCGCTCCACCGGCGGACCTAGGCGAGATAAATGCCGCGATTGCCAGGCACATGAACCAATCCATGGTGACCGCTAACAGGCGACGGCCAAAGGAGGCAGGCTGGGGCACGGCTTGATCTGACACGGCTGAAGGGTAACATTGCGCCATACGCGGCCCGTTGATGTGCCTCGGCTCCAATTGTCTACACGGTCTTTACGGCCAAAACGGGAGAAATATGTTTAAGAATTCAGCTGAGATTTTTGCATACATCAAGAAGGAAGATGTGAAGCTTGTCGATGTTCGCTTCATAGATCTTCCAGGAGTCCAACAACACTTCAACGTACCGGTTGAATCATTCGACGAAGCAGTATTCACTGATGGCCTGATGTTCGATGGATCATCTGTCCGTGGCTTCCAGGCAATTCATGAGTCAGATATGAAACTGCTTCCAATTCCAAGCAGCGCCTTTATCGATCCATTCCGCAAAGAGAAGACGTTAGTCATCCTCTTCTCTGTTCACAATCCGATTGACAACACTCCTTACAGTCGCGATCCTCGTGGCGTTGTAGCAAAAGCGGTTGAATACCTAAAGTCAACGGGTATCGCAGATACCGCATTCTTCGCGCCAGAAGCCGAGTTCTATATATTTGATGAAGTTAACTTCGCTACTTCACAAAATTCTTCTCATCACTTTATTGATTCCATTGAAGGCGCCTGGAATACGGGTAACGACATGGAAGCAGATGGTTCACCAAACCGTGGCTACAAGACACGCTACAAGGGTGGGTACTTCCCAGTTTCTCCAACTGATCAACTTGCTGATTTACGTGACGAGATGACCATGGAACTTGGTCGTGCTGGACTTCTTGTCGAACGTTCACATCACGAAGTAGGAACAGCGGGACAGATGGAGATCAACTATCGCTTCGATGACATCCTGAAGGCGGGCGATGATGTTATGAAGTTTAAGTACATCATCAAGAACGTTGCATGGAAGAACGGCAAGACCGCTACCTTCATGCCAAAACCACTATTTGGTGACAATGGATCGGGAATGCATGTCCACCAATCATTGTGGAAAGATGGAAAACCATTGTTCTTCCAGGACGGCACATACGGAGATTTGTCCGACATGGCACGCTGGTATATCGGCGGACTTTTGAAGCACGCTCCTGCGCTTCTTGCTTTCACTAATCCAACCGTCAACTCTTACCATCGCTTGGTTCCAGGTTATGAAGCTCCTGTAAACCTTGTTTACTCTGCTCGTAACCGTTCTGCTTGTATTCGTATCCCAATCACAGGGAAGAATCCAAAGGCTAAGCGGATTGAATTCCGTTGCCCTGATCCATCCTCAAACCCATACCTAGCCTTCGCAGCAATGCTTATGGCTGGTATCGATGGAATTCAGAACAAGATTGAGCCAATGTCTCCTGTCGATGTAGACCTTTACGAGTTGGAAGGCGATGCAGCAGCAGCAATTCCACAAGTTCCGGGTTCACTTCCAGAAGTGCTTGCGGCTCTAGAAGCTAATAGCGACTTCCTGACAAAGGGTGGCGTTTTCACACCTGACTTAATCGAAACATGGATTAACTACAAGCGATCTGCAGAAGTTGATTACGTTCGCTTGCGACCACATCCAGCCGAGTTCGAACTTTACTACGACATCTAAGCCGAACATCTGCGCTTAATCTGTCAAAAAGCCCCTGCAGCCTCTTGGTTGCGGGGGCTTTTAGCTTTGCACGCCGATTTGGCGACGAATCTCTTCCCCAATACCAATAATGGCGACCGTCTGATCATGTGTGTGCAAGGGGGATTCCAATAGACCCTGCGAAACATAAGAGGCTAAGTAATTCGCTTGATAACACAACCCTTCGTGGCCAACAACACCGGTTGTGTCCTTCCAGCTAGGGCCTTGTCCGTTGAATACCGCTTCACGAAGACCGAGTCCGGATGGTGTAAAGAATGGAGAATCAACCAGCAACACTCCTTCAGTTCCAGAAACAGAAGCACGAGTAGGAACGTGGCTATAACCAGTTGTAGTTATCACTGCACGTGCACCGCTCTCGTATTCAAAAACTGCCGATGCCATGGCTTCTGAATGTGGACTATGCAACTGACCGGTCGCGGTTATCTTATTAGGCAAACCGAGTATCTGTTCGGTGAATGCGATCGGATAAATCCCCATATCTTGAACAATGCTGGCGCCTGGCAACCACAAACGCGCGACATCGCGAGCATCTTGTCCAAAATCTGCTTGTATTAATTCAATTCGACCAAGAGTGCCTCGATCCAACATCTTGCGAATCATGCTTGCTTGCGGCAAATACCTCGACCACATCGCCTCCATAGCAAAGACTCCAGCGCTTTTTGCTGCGTCATATAAAGTTTTGGCATCTGCGGCATTAATCGTGGTTGGTTTTTCAATCAATAGGTGTTTACCTGCGCCGATTGCTATTAAGGAATCCGCCAGATGAGTGCTCGGTAGCGTTGCTATGTATATAACGTCGACTTCTGGTTGCGCACAAAGATCCTCGTAGGAACTATATGTTTTTTCTACTCCATGTTTTCCGGCAAGGGCCTCGGCTTTGCCAGGTGTCTTGGAAGCAATCCCTACAACTTGCTGATTAGTATGCTTCTTAAGAGTGTTGATGAATACATCTGCGATATCACCAGCCCCAACAATTCCCCAACGAAGAGTTGGGACCGATGCAGGATCGAGATGATCCGCCTCTGGAAAATCGCTGCTGGAAAAACTCTTTACTAAATCTGAAAACATAGCCATACCGACAGCCTATTTCATTTAGTTACTGTTCGACAGAGCGACTTTGACTGGCATAATGAAGGCATGCATGAATTCAACGATGAGGTCGAATCCTTAGCCCATGAAATTCTTGCTTACAGTCTTGAGCGATTAAAGGCCGACCCTCCGTTAGACGGTCCCCTCTCCGCCGAAGAGTTGTACGCAAAAGTTGGGAACACCATCACCAAGGATGGCCTCGGTGGACACGAAGCCCTTAAAGTCTTCACCGATGTGCTGGCATTGGCTTGTATTTCCACCGACCATCCTCGCTACCTTTCCTTCATCCCATCGGCACCGAGCGAACACGCTAATCTCTTTGATCTTGTTGTTGGATCAACGGCTCTTTACGGCGGCTCATGGCTGGAAGGCGCTGGAGCCGTATTTGCAGAAAATCAAGCGCTTCGATGGATCAGTGACCTTGCTGGACTCCCCCAAGAATCCGGTGGGGTATTTGTGCAGGGTGGAACTATCGGAAATTTATCGGCGCTTGTTGCTGCGCGAGTTCTGGCTCGCGAAAGAGAACCGGACATTACTCGCTGGGTCGTAGCATCTTCTTCCGAAGCACATTCTTCTATAAAATCAGCAGCAGAGATTATGGATGTTCTAGTACTTGATGTCCCGGCCGAACCCGATGGCCACATGACAGGTCGTGCATTCGGAAAAGCAGTTGATGACTACCTATCCGCCAATCCCACCCATGGAATCTTTGCCGTTGTAGCTACTGCAGGAACAACCAATCTTGGAATCATCGATGACCTTGACTCTATCGGCCAAGAGGCTAAGAGTCGCGAAATCTGGTTCCATGTTGACGGTGCTTACGGCTTGGCAGCGTTATGTGCACCGAGTGTTCGACAACTTTTCAACGGTGTCCAGCGTGCAGATTCGCTGATAGTTGATCCGCACAAATGGTTGTTTGCACCATTTGATGCCTGCGCCTTGATCTATCGTGACCCTTCCATCGCTAAAAGAGCACACACCCAGCACGCTTCTTATTTGGAGACTCTTGAAGAAGGGTCGGATTGGAATCCATCGGACTACGCGATTCACCTGACTCGTAGGGCTCGCGGACTTCCTTTCTGGTTCTCTTTGGCGGCAAACGGAACTGACGAATATGCCACAGCAATGCAACAAACTCTAGATATAGCTAATTATGCAGCGCAATTGATTAGGGAAAATCCCAATTTGGAGTTAGTCGCCGAGCCTCTACTTTCGATAGTTGCTTTTACTCGAACTGGCTGGGAGAAGGCAGATTACGATCGATGGAGCGAGAAGTTGCTGGTTGATCAGATTGGCTTTGTTGTGCCATCTGCGCATCAAGGTCGGCCTATCTTGCGTTTTGCCATCGTCAACCCGTGGACTACAGAGAAAGACATAGCAGATATCTTGAAAACGCTTTAACGATCTAAAACATTCTTCTGTGCATCATATTTCTGACCTGTACGTTTATATGCGATGGCGCTAAGCGCTTCTAAAACTACTCGATTCGCAAGTATCGCCGTTATATCAGCATGATCAAATGCTGGAGCAACCTCAACAATATCCATTCCAACAACTGGCAACTCTAGACAGATTCGACGCACAGCTTCGAGCAATTCACGACTTGTCATTCCACCAGGTTCTGGAGTCCCTGTACCTGGGGCCATCCCCGGGTCAACGACATCGATATCTACAGAGAGGAAGACGCCATCACAATCATCTGCCAGGATCTTGAATGATTCATCGAGAACTGCATTAAGTCCACGATTGTGAATCTCAGTCATTTCGTAAGATCGCATCCCCTGATCGCGCATCCATTCAAAAGTAATGTCATCCGGCCAATACCCGCGCAGGCCAACTTGCAAGAATCGATCACCACGAACCGCGCCAGAATGTATCAACTGTCGCATTGGTGTCCCATGACCAACCAAGGCACCGTACTGTGACTCTGCGGTATCTGCATGCGCATCAAAGTGCACCATAGATATTCGGCCTTTGCCACGGTGATTAGCGATACCTGTAACATCCGCAGAGGCTATCGAATGATCACCACCCAGAACGACCACAAAGGCCCCGCTACGAGAAACCTTTTCAGTTGCTTCCTCTAAAACTTTTAACGAGGAAACCAAGTCATGTCCCGGCATCAATAAATCGCCTGCATCAAAGACCTTAAGCTCCTTGAGCGCATCAACGCGGAGCGCCAAGTGTGGACGTTCGGCATCATGAGGTAAATAATCTCCACCACGAATCGCCTGGGGGCCAAACTTTGCACCAGAGCGATGAGAGGTCCCAGAATCTATGGGAGCGCCAATAATCACAACATCAGCATCGGCATAAGAAGAAGGTACATCTAGGTCACACTGCGGAACCCCTAGAAATGTAAAAGAAGGTCCATACATATTTCCCAAGTTAGCCATGAATCAATCGTATCGCAGCCTAACGAATCAACCAGGAGTCCGATCTCCTTACGATGTAATCACTTCAATATTTAGACGGGTAAGATCACTCAGTGATTGCAACCCAGAGTGTCGAACTACGTGCTGGTGCGCGACTTCTTGTGAAAGATGTGACGGTCCGAATTAACCATGGAGATCGCATCGGTTTTGTTGGCCGAAATGGTGCTGGCAAAAGCACTCTTGCAAAAGTGTTGGCGGGCGAAGGACTTCCGGCTGGCGGCCAGGTAATAAGAACCGGAACCATCGGATATCTTCCTCAAGATCCCCGTACCGGAGACCAAGAAGAAACTGTTATCAATCGAATTCTTTCGGCACGTGGCTTAGATCTAATCGTTACCCGGATGCGTAAGGCCGAAGAAGCGATGGCGAATGCGAATCCCGACGAACTTGAAATTGCCATGGATCGCTATTCCCGCGTCGATCAGGAGTTCAATGTGGCTGGTGGATATGGGGCCTCTTCTGAAGCGGAAGCCATTGCTATGAACCTTGGATTACCAGAAAGAATATTTGAGGATTCCCTACTTGGGTTATCTGGTGGTCAACGCCGACGGGTAGAACTAGCTCGTCTGCTTTTCGGTGGATCAGAAACTTTAATCCTGGACGAACCTACTAACCACTTGGATGCAGAATCCATTAACTGGTT
>TBL_comb48_EPIDRAFT_1003172_pt1 | contig 11070 bp, 9 predicted proteins | sample TroBogEpilimnion_37_FD_10681 | JGI IMG/M metagenome (IMG submission 10681)
TGCGAATCTTTACGGTGCGAACTCCAGTAGCTAAATCAGCTGCTGCTTCCCACTCGCGACAGACTGCAGATAGAAATTCTTCTCCACCACGATCTGTCTCGACGACTGCGCGATTGCCGGTCTCGCCGTAGAAACCAATTGCGCTAGCCGAGATAAATACCTTGGGCTTCAGAGCCGTTACAGCATTTGCAATTGTGGTTGTTCCAAGGAGGCGTGAGTTAAGAATTGTGGCGCGATATTTTGGAGTCCAGCGCTTATCGCCAACGCCAGCACCAGCTAAATGAATTACCGCATCGACACCTTCAAGTGCAGCCAGATCAATTGTTCCTGCAGCGGGATCCCATTGAACTTCTTCGGCAGAGTTAGGTTTGCGGCGAACCAAACGTAAAACGGTGTGGCCTTCGGCTTTGAGTTGGCCCACAAGCGCGGTTCCAATCATTCCGGTCGAACCGGTCACTGCAATACGCATGAGGGCGCCTACCCTTACAAACCTAGATCAGATTCGAAACTGCCCTCTTCGAGTCGCTCTTTAAGAGTGACTAGGAAGCGAGCGGCATCAGCTCCATCGACGATGCGGTGATCATAAGAAAGTGCAAGATAGACCATTGAGCGGATAGCGATGTTCTCTCCGCCGTCAGCACCCTTGATAACCATTGGGCGCTTAACGACTGATCCAATTCCAAGGATTGCAACCTGAGGTTGGTTGATGATTGGAGTATCGAAGAGTGCTCCACGACTTCCTGTGTTGGTGATGGTGAAAGTGCCGCCACCTAATTCGTCAGGACTGATCTTGTTATCGCGTGTACGGGCTGCGACATCAGAAATCTTGCGTGAAAGTGCACCAATATTTAAATCACCGGCATCACGTACGACTGGAACGAGTAGTCCGCGTTCTGTATCAACTGCAATTCCAAGGTGCTCAGCAGCATGATAGGTAACTTGATCACCCTCAACAGATGAGTTAAGAACTGGGTGTTGCTTAAGCGCTTCGCATACTGCAATAGCAAAGAATGGAAGGAAGGTGAGGTTTACACCTTCGCGAGCAGCAAATCCTGCCTTCGCTTTATCGCGTAGACGAGCAATCTTTGTTACATCTACTTCAACGACAGTTGTGAGTTGTGCGCTGATTTGAAGTGATTCGACCATACGAGCCGCAATAACTTTGCGCAGACGCGACATCGTTACGGTTGTTCCACGCAGTGGTGATGCAGCGACAGGTGCAGATGACTTTGCAGCAGGTGCCGCAGGAGCACTTGGTGCAGCAGCAACTGGAGCTGGCTTGGCAGCAGCGAGAACATCTTCTTTACGGATACGTCCTCCGACGCCGGTTCCCTTAACGTTTGCGAGATTGACGCCTTGTTCCTTAGCGAACTGACGAACAATCGGAGTCACGTAAGCATCATCGAGAGCAACTGGCGCAGCAGGTACAGCAGGAGCTGCGGGTGCTACAGGGGCAACGACGACAGGTGCTACCGGTGCTGCTGGAGCTGCTGGAGGAGGAGTTGGTGCAGGAGCCTCTACAACCGGTGCTGCTGGAGCTGCTGGAGGAGGAGTTGGTGCAGGAGCCTCTACAACAGGGGCAGCGACGACAGGGGCCACTGGAGCAGGAGCCTCTACAACAGGGGCAGCACCAGCCGCACCGATCAAAGCTAAACGAGCGCCGACTGCAACGGTTGAATCAACCGGAACATCAATTGCAAGAATCGTTCCGCTTGCAGGTGAAGGAATCTCGGTATCAACTTTGTCTGTGGAAACTTCTAGGAGTGGCTCATCAACATTGATTGTGTCGCCAACGTTCTTGAGCCAACGTGTGACAGTTCCTTCAGTAACTGATTCACCAAGAGCAGGCATGGTGACAACAACGCCAGCGGCTGCCGATACAGGAGCTGCAGCAACGGGTGCAGGAGCTTCAACGGGAGCAGGAGCTTCTACAACGACAGGTGCAACAGGTGCAGGAGTCTCTACAACCGGAGCAGCGGCGACAGGAGCAGCAGGTGTTGCTGCAGCACCATCTTCGATTACAGCCAACTCCGCGCCAACTGCAACAGTTGAATCAATTGCAACAACGATGCGTGTCAGAGTGCCAGATACAGGTGAAGGGATCTCAGTATCGACCTTGTCTGTTGAAACTTCGAGCAGTGGCTCATCAACATTGACATGATCGCCTTCGTTCTTAAGCCAACGAGTGACTGTGCCTTCGGTGACGGACTCACCAAGTGCAGGCATGGTTACTGAAAAGGTCATCGCGATATCTCCTATTACCCGTGGGCGTGCAGTGGTTTACCGGCAAGTGCTAGATGCGCTTCGCCCATCGCCTCAGAGAGGGTTGGGTGAGCGTGAATCAATGGAGCAACATCATCTGCTGTTGCTTCCCAGTTGTAAATCAATTGTGCTTCAGCAAGAAGTTCACCAACGCGTGAACCAACCATGTGCACTCCAAGAACAGGACCATTCTTCTGTGCAACAAGTTTGATCGAACCAGCGGTCTTCAAGATATTCGCCTTGCCGTTACCAGCTAGGTCGTAAGAAAGTTCAACAACATCGTATCCGCGCTCTTTTGCAGCTGCAGTTGTGAGACCAACAGATGCAACTTCAGGCTCAGAGTATGTAACGCGAGGAACGCCGTCGTAATTAATAGGACGCGGATTAAGGCCAGCAATCTCTTCTGCAACCAAAATACCCTCTGCGAAACCAACGTGAGCCAGTTGGAGAGTAGGGATCAAATCACCAACAGCCCAGATTCCTGGAACATTGGTGCGGCACTTGTTATCAACGATGAGGTATCCGCGATCCATAGTGATGCCCTGCTCTTCATAACCAAGATTCGCAGAGACTGGGCCACGACCAACTGCAACCAAGAGAACATCCGCGGTATGAGTCGCGCCATTCTCCAAAGTGACTGTGACGCCTTCTGGACCTTTAGTAGCGGACGCAAACTTCACGCCAACTTCAAACTTAATTCCGCGCTTACGGAAAGCACGCTCAAGCTGCTTGCTTGAACTTTCATCTTCGAGAGCAACCAAGCGTGGCAAACCTTCGATGATTGTTACTTCTGCGCCAAATGAGCTCCATACGGAGGCGAACTCACAGCCAATAACTCCGCCACCAAGAACGATGACTTTCTTTGGAACATAATCCATTGACATCGCTTCATTGCTGGTGATGATCTGGGTGCCATCGATCTCAAGACCCGGAAGGGTCTTGGCATATGAACCAGTTGCAAGAACGATGTTCTTGCCGGTGTAGACGGTGCCATTTACTTCAATCTGATTCTTTGAAACAAGCTTTCCGTGTCCTTCGACATAAGTGATGTTGCGAGACTTCACGAGTCCCTGCAATCCCTTATGGAGCTTTGAAATCACGCCATCTTTGTAGGCGTTAACTGCCAACATATCTATAGAGATGAATTGAGCGTTTACGCCAAACTCTGCAGCGTGGCGGGTGTCATCTGCAATCTCACCTGCATGTAAAAGCGCCTTGGTTGGAATACATCCGCGGTGGAGGCAGGTGCCGCCGACCTTGTCTTGTTCAATAAGTACTACTGAAAGTCCTAGTTGCGCTCCGCGCAATGCACAGGCATATCCGCCGCTGCCGCCACCAAGGATTACAAGATCAAATTCGTTCACACTTCACCTTTTCTTAGGATTCGGAAAGAGAACCGCACAGGTGGCTAATCCTGCCACGATTTGGGAGCACACTCTCGCGGGCAGGAGCCTAGGAGGCCGCCAACTCAGCTAGCGCAACCAATGAACGAACGCTGACTCCGGTTCCGCCAACTGGGGTATATCCATGAGCTTCATGCGTAAGGGCAGGTCCGGCAATGTCGAGATGGAGCCAAGGAATGGTATCTGGGACGAATTCCTTCAAAAAGAGGCCAGCGAAGAGCATTCCGCCATGGCGACCAGATGGATTTATATTGGAAAGGTCAGCAGAAGGTGAGGCCAGACCTTCTTTGAGCTCCTCAGGAAGTGGCATCGGCCAGAAAGATTCCCCAGAGATTCCAGTCGCTTCAAGAAATAGGGTGCGGAACTCTTCGTTGTTGGTCATGACAGCCGATGTGCGGGTACCGAGAGCCACAACTTGAGCCCCAGTAAGCGTCGCAACATCCACGATGCCATCGAGTCCGCCATTGCGCTCGCCATCCATAGCTGCGCGAACCAATCCATCAGCCAAGACCAAACGGCCTTCAGCATCTGGATTCAAAACCTCAACGGTCTTGCCACCTAAAATGGTGATGATGTCACTTGGACGAGTTGCATCTCCGCTCACCATGTTTTCCGCAAGACAGGCATATGCATCAATCGCTACTGGCAATTTAAGTTCAGCGATAGCAAAAGTTGCAGCAATAACCGCTGCAGCGCCACTCATATCGGACTTCATATCTTCCATGCCACCAGCAGGCTTCAGGGCGTATCCACCTGAGTCAAATGTGATGCCTTTACCGACAAATGCAAAGCGCTTCTTGGCTTTCACAGGGGAGTAGCTGATGTGAAATAGGCGAGGAGGGTTTGAAGATCCCTGACCTACAGCCGAGATACCGCCATATCCCTTGGCCTTTAACTGGGTCTCATTCAAAATCTCTACTTTAATTCCGAGTGATGCTGCGATCTTCTTCATGTGAGCGCTGAAAGTGATAGGTGTTAAGTGCGAAGGAGGTGTGTTTATCAAATCGCGGGTAGTTGCAACATGGCGACCCAAGATCTCGGCGCGCTTTAGGATCGCTTTAATCCCCGCTGAATTTCCAAGCGTTGAAACAATAGATGCAGATTTAAGTGGAGCCTTCTGCGCAGCCTTTGTAGATCCACGGAACTCAGTGAAGTCGTATGCGCCGAGCGCAACACCTTCGGCGACTGCAGCAAAATCTGCTTCACTTGAAATCGGGAAAGCAAAATCCGCAGCTGCATGCCCAGCCAATGCACGGGTTGCAGCGCCGGCAGCGCGACGAAGAGTTTCAGGAGAGTAGGTTGCAGATGTCTTTCCAAATCCGGTAAAGACCACCAACTTTGGTCCGCTAAATGGAACCTTAGTTACCTCATCGACTTTGCCCGTTGCACCTAGATCATTCAAGATCCCCAAGAGTTTTTTAAGGTCATGAGAAACAACCGCAACATCGTGAAGATTGGGGTGAATCGAAAGCTTGCCTGCCTTAGAGGTGAGACCTAAAACAAGTACGTCGCTGGTGGATTCAGAAGTGGATTTAAGGGTAGCCATTTCCCCATTCTCTCACCTAAGGCTCGCGATTTGGTAGTTAGAACCCATGCTGAGGCCAACCTCACGAGAGATTGAGATAGGTTAGAGATATGGAATCACCACTCTTTGATTGGCACTCAAACGCAGGCGCAAAACTCGCAGATTTCGGCGGATGGCAGATGCCGATCGAGTACCCCAAGGCGGTTGGAGCACTTACCGCTGGAGGCGTAATTGCTGAGCACACCGCAGTTCGAGAAGTTGTGGGCATCTTCGATGTCTCTCACCTTGGCAAGATCGAAGTGTCGGGCGCCGGTGCGCTGATGTTCCTTAACCGAATTATCACTAACGACTTGGACCGAATCGGTCACGGCAGCGCTCAGTACAACCTTCTCTGCGATGAATCCGGGGGAGTGATCGATGACCTCATCATCTATCGTTATGACGACGAAAAGTTCTTCTTAGTTCCAAACGCTGCTAACTGCGCTGCGGTATTTGCCGTACTTGAAGCAGCAAATGATTTAGGCCTCACCATCAAGAACGCTCACCACGATTATGGTGTGCTGGCGGTGCAAGGTCCGAAGAGCAAAGAGTTACTTGCACTTCTTGGCGTGAGCGTTGATCTGGATTACATGGCCTTTACTGAAGTCACAATTCCAGGTCACGAAAGCTTTGGTTCTGTCATCATCTGTCGTACTGGATATACCGGTGAATTTGGATACGAATTAATTCCTTCCTGGAATGCAACGCTTCCGCTCTGGGAATTGTTAGTAGCTGCGGTTGAAAAGATAGATGGACGAATTTGCGGTCTTGGCGCACGAGATACCTTGCGTACCGAGATGGGTTATCCGTTGCACGGACACGAGCTCTCACTCTCGATTTCTCCACTCCAAGCAAATGCTGGGTGGGCGGTTGCTCTCAAGAAATCTCATTTCCATGGTCACGATGCACTTGTTGCAGAGAAGGCGAATGGTGTTCCACGAATCTTGCGCGGTCTACTCTCACTTGACCGTGGCATTCCCCGCGGCGGCATGAGCGTTTTAGATGCAAGTGGCGCAGTCGTTGGAGAAGTTACCAGCGGAACATTTTCGCCAACTCTTAAGAGTGGAATCGGTCTTGCACTTATAAAGCCTGATATCGAAATTGATGCTGAGTTGACGATCGATGTGCGCGGGCGCACAAGTGCCGTAAAAGTGGTTAAGCCGCCCTTTGTAGCATCGCACGTGCGCTAACTAAACAGGTTAACTCTTCTTTCTTTTTTTTCCAGTCTTGCCCTGCTTTGGGACCTGCGCAAAATAATCTCTTCTTTTATTCTTTGCTCCTAGGGATAGTGCATAACCGAATCCAAGAATTGCTACCAAGAAAAATGCCGACCATCCAATTTCGATGGAGTGAGTAGATACCCAACTTGGTTGGCTGCTCTGAGTAGACGAGGAAGTTGCTGAAAAATTTCCGATGGGGTCGTACATTCGGATTCCAACACGATTAACGCTTGTTATCCCCGAGGCTCCAGGTGCAGCTGAAACCGATGCCCAGATAACTCCAAATGCTTCACTTGGAGTAATTACGGACGGAACATTGATAGTGACTGTTACTTCTTTGTAACTCTTGGGCGCTAGATCAATTACTGATGGTGAGACCGTTGTCCAGGAGGTTAACTCGTTTGAAGTTCCTTCAGCCTGCGGAAGGAAAATTCCATCGATGTTAGTTGCGGGTCCAGGATAGATGGTGACATGCATAGCCATGTTGGAAGAATTAGAAACTGCAAGCCGCTGAGTGACTGAAGTGGATGGAAGCAATCGGCTCACGATATAAATTCCAGAATTCGGTGTATTCGCCGAAGCGCTAGGAATTTGCGATATGCGAATTCCTAGCCCTCCAACTTCAGAGGTTCCTGTCATTACGCTACTGATTGGGTGATGGTTCCCGTATAAAGCCCATCAGCTGCAGCAGAAGGGATGACCACTGTAAGTGTTGGTGCCCAAGTGGCACCGAAGTGACCGTTTCCGAGTGATGCGGTTGCAACTGGAACAACTCCAGTTAGGTTCGTTTGGTCTTGCTCGACCATGGTGACCGTTCCAGAAGGTGTTATAACTCCAGTGGTATATGACATTGCCGTTGGAATGATCGTATTTCCGACGGTTGTGTTTGTCAGCGCACTCGCGATTACTCCGACAGTCCACCCAGCAGAAGTTCCGCGGGTATCTGCCACCGTCACAGAGCCCATTGAAACCGAGATTGTTGATCCGGCGCTTGCCGTTCCGAGGTTAAAAGTGGCCGGGACGGAGATAGTGAGACTGCCGGCCGTTGGCGGAGGAGTGGATGGAGTTGAAACTGTAAGCGTGACATCTGTTGCGCGCGCCTGTTCGGCTACAAGGAGTGATAATCCAAGTGCAGCCAAAATGGTAAGAATTTGGATTTTATTCGGTGATTTTAGAATGTGGAGCTCATTTCGATGAAAGGGAGGCCACGAGGCCAGCAGACAAACTCAAAACGACTCACTGTCGTACGAGCAATTCCCTTATAGATGACTTTCGTCAAAAGGCAAGGTAGCACACATTCTGTGACCTAAATGACAGTTTCGATAGCAAACTGGCTAAATGAGACCTTTCTTCTTGGCAACTACCACAGGTCTTCCGGATTCGAGCGTGTAAACATCGATGCGGTCGTCATATGCCTTTCTAAGTTCAGAGGAATGTATTACGAAATTTGATTCACCCGAGAGCAGAATCCTTCCATTCTTAATTACGACAATCTCTTCTGCAAACATGGCAGCGAGAGTGAGGTCATGCATTGTTGAGATTATGGTGACGCCATTCTCTTTAAGTAGTTCAATGTTGTTGAGCACTGAGATTTGATGATGCAAATCTAGAGCGCTGGTGGGCTCATCAAGCAAGATCAACTCTGGCTCTTGCGCAAGAGCTCTGGCGATTAACGCACGTTGCATCTCCCCGCCAGAAAGTTGAGAGACCAAATTGGTCTGCATTCCAAAGAGGTGAGTTTGTGTCAAAACCTTATGAACGTATTCGCGACTGAGAAGCGAGTCGTTACCCCAACCATCACGTTTGGAGCGACCGAGCATTACATACTCAGCAACCGTCATTCCTTGTGGAATTTGAGGGGATTGCGGAACGAAAGCGACATTGCGCTTATGGTTTTTAAATACTTCATGACCGCGATCTTTGATGCTCCCTGAGTAAGGCGCCATTCCGAGAAGTGCGCGAAGGAATGTGGTCTTACCGGCGCCGTTAGGTCCGACTAAACAAGTCCACTTGCCGTGCACAATATCGAGAGAGATATCGTCAAGCACGACCTTCTCTCCGTATCGAACAGTTAAATCTGTTACGGAAATCGTCATTGCATAACCTTTCTGCGATTGCGAAGAACTACTAAGAAGAATGGCGCACCTACAAAGGCGGTGATAACCCCAATCGGAAGTTCTGCGGGGGAGAGCAATGTGCGTGCGCCTAGATCAGCAAGTACAAGAAATGCCGCACCAGCCATAGCGATTGAAATCAGAGAGCGATTTGTTACCCGGTGAGTTAGTCCGCGAACTAGATGAGGTACAACAATTCCCACAAACCCAATCAGCCCTGATGCAGATACCGCCGTAGCTGTTGCAAGTGTTGCAGCTGCTACCGCAATGATGCGCAATCTCTTAGGAGTGATTCCTAGTGAGTAAGCCTCTTCATCGCTCAACATCAAGCCATCTAATTGCTTAGCGACTGTAAAAAGAATCACTAATGCGATTGCAATGTAAATAGAAGACCAAGCGACAACGCTCCAGGTGGCACTCGTGAGATCACCCAAGATCCAGGAGTAGACCGGACGAAGTGCTGCGCTATGTTGTTGTTGTAAGTAGGTCTGAATCGCGGTTGCAAAAGATCCAACAGCAATACCAGATAAGAGAAGCGAATTGGGATCTGCAAAGAACTTTCCAGAGATCACGAATGATGTAAAAACCGCGAGGACTCCACCAGCGAATGCAAAGATTGGTAGCGCAGCATGTAAATCGTGATGCGTGCTGGTAAGAGCGATCGTTGCGCCAAGTCCTGCTCCACTGGCCGCCCCTAACAGATATGGATCAGCGAGAGGATTGTGAAAAACAGTTTGATACACCGCACCACTTGTTGCGAGTGCTGCGCCAACCAGAGCTCCAAGAATGACTCGGGGGAGGCGTAGTTCAAGAATCACTGTGCGATCTTGACCAGTGCTGCCACCGGGTAGATCAAAGAGAGTTTTAAAAACTTTAAAGAAGTTGATCGAGATTGGGCCAAAGCTGACCGCCATGATCGCAACGGCCAACAAAATGAGCGCACAGAACGCGGTGATCCGCCAATTCCAAATCCGGGAAATCGCGCCGTGTTCTGTGCTCATCATCAATTCCTAGTTGACCTTGGACCTAGTTGACCTTGGCAATCGCCGCGGCGATAAAGCGATAGAAATCAACGATACGTGGACCCCAGCGATCTGGAATATCTAGTGGCAACACCAGAACATGCTTGCTCTTCACCGCAGAGATTGCAGACCAACCTGGCCGTGAAGCAACGGTTGATGCAGATTCACCATACGGCGCATCATCAAGGAAGATCAGTTTTGGATTGGCTTTAATGATCGCCTCATTGCTCAATTGTGGATAGCCGCCGGCATTTGCAGCATCGGCAATGTTGGCAAGATTGAAGTCGCTGTAAATCTGTCCAATGAATGTCGATGAGTCAGCGGAGTACAAGGTGTTATCGAGTTCGTGGAAGAAAGAGATCGGACTCTTTTTCTTAGCTTTGGCAATGATCTCTGCGATCTGAGATTTCATGGTTGTTACCAACGCCTTTGCACGAGATGGATGACCCGTTACTTTTCCAAGGGCCAAGAACTCAGCGTATGCATCGCTGATATTTGATGGGGTCACTTCAAGAAAGACATTGATCTTCAATTTTTGAAGATCTGATTCGACAGTTACGGCGTTGGTAGCCGACGATTGCAGTACAACTAAATCAGGGTGATAGGCAGCGATCGCCTCTACATTCGGCGTAAACGAAGACAATTTAGAAAACGGAGCATTGCTTGGATAATCGGAATTATCATCAACTGCAATAACTTGTGGGCCTGCACCTATTCCAAAGAGAATTTCGGTAGCACTGGGCGAGAGCGAGATGATCCGAGTTGGGTTTGGTGAACTTGCGATTGCGTTAGTCGCGGATGTAAGTGTCGCGATGCCGAGTAACGCGGCTGACGCGAGCGCGATATTTCTTCTTCTCATAAAAAAACTCCCCCAAGGGTTGAGGGAGGAAATGTTGGGCTAATTCTGACTCGTGAGAGTTCAAAAGGCCCGACCTTCCTCCGAGGTCGGATACTTCGATATCTGAAAGAGGCGACCTGACTCAGAAGCCTTGCGACTTCAACACAGTTGCGGGACAGCGTCGGATTCTCACCGACTTCGCTCTTGCAAACATCACCAGCTCCACAGGGAAACTGGTAGGCGAAAGTTAGCACCACCGGGAGGTAAGCCCAAGGTCCCGTCGAGAGACACGCCAAATGAGGGAGTATGGTTTTCTACATGGAATATCGTCGCCTTGGCTCTTCAGGAATGTATGTCTCAGAGATTGCCTATGGAAACTGGATCACCCACGGCAGTCAGGTCGAAGAGGATGCCGCCATCAAGTGTGTTCACGCGGCGCTGGATGCTGGGATAACCACCTTCGATACCGCCGATGTCTATGCCGGCACTCGGGCTGAGGTTGTCTTGGGTAAGGCCCTCAAGGGGGTCAGACGTGAGTCATACGAACTCTTCACCAAGGTCTACTTCCCAACGGGTACAGGGAAGAACGATCGAGGCTTATCTCGCAAGCACATCATGGAGTCGATCGAGGCATCTCTCAAGCGCCT
>TBL_comb48_EPIDRAFT_1003173_pt1 | contig 11070 bp, 8 predicted proteins | sample TroBogEpilimnion_37_FD_10681 | JGI IMG/M metagenome (IMG submission 10681)
GGGCAATGCTTTTTTATTCACCAAACATTTAGGATGTTCCTTATACCGTTCAATGACTTCTTTGGCTTTGGGCAACAATGGAATTCGGGTTGGCGTATCCGTCTTTTGTCTGAATGTAAATATCCATTCCTTTCCGTCTACACCGGTGACTATATGTTCGGGAGCTAAATTAAAAACGTCAATAAATGCCAAGCCGGTATAACAACTAAACAGAAATATGTCTCTCACTTGCCCAATCCTATCAACCTCTATTTTTTCATTTGCAAGCTTTTGTAATTCTTCATCAGTGAGATACTCCCGAATTACTTCCCGCTTGGTCATTTTAAATCCATAAAACGGATCTTTGGCCAGCCAACCATTTTTCAAGGCGATGTTCAAAATCTTCCTCAGATTCGCGATATACTTAATGGTACTGTTGTGCTCGCACTTTCGCTCACTCTTTAGCCAAAATTCCATATCGGTGACAAAATCGAACGTCAGCTCCTTTAAGTCAATATCGTCCCGCTTGTATTTCCACTGAATAAATCGCTTGGTATGGTCGTAACTGGTTTTATATCGCTCAACAGTACCCGGCGCAAAGTCAATGTTTAATAATGCTTTCATTTTCTTGTTGTGCTCCTCGAATACTTGTAATAAGGTTCGAGACTTGTCTTCACGCCCCTTGAGAATTTTAACAATCTCAGGAATGGTAATCTCCTTACCAAACTCCTTGAGTTTCAGCCGCGCGTTTTGCACGTCCCGTTCCATAGAATCAAGATAGGCATTTAAGGCTCTGACAGTTTCCGAGTTCCCTTTGACACGCTGCGCCTGTTTGTTCCAACGGCTTGGTTCGCAATGCTGATGGGTATGAATTTCGCACCGTTCACTATCAACAGTCAGGCGTAAGTAAATGGGTAATTTTGACTGGTCTACTCCCGAACGCTTCTTTAGGTAAAAGAGAATCACAAAACTTTTGGTTGTCATATAGTCTACGTATTGGTTACAAAGTTCATTATGTAGCCATTAGCAAACAAGATGTTTAGAGCGTAAACATGTTCATAATCAATCAGTTACGACATGCAGCGAGAGCACTTTTCAGATTTCGATTTTGCTCTCGATTTCGTCCCTTTTGTTTTGTGCAAATTCGAACGATTTGACATAGGGCGGGAAACAAAAAAGCCCTGAAATCAATGATTTCAAGGCTTTTGTATCGATTTGATATCTCTACCGGCGGAGAGAGAGGGATTCGAACCCCCGGACCTTTGACAGTCAACGGTTTTCAAGACCGCCGCATTCGACCGCTCTGCCATCTCTCCGAGGGCAAAATTAGATAAGACTGCGAATTATCAAAATCTTTTTTTTAGGTTTTCTATATATTTTATAAAGCCATGTTAAATAGCGCTATCATAAAACCCTATAAGGTGGTTTAGCGTAAGTATCTTAAACTTGCATTTTATGATAAAAAACAACCTGAGGCTGTTATTAGCGGGTATTGCGTTGCAGCTTAGTGCTTGCGCACAGAACAATAATTTTACTCATTCTAAAACTTTTAAGCAAATGAACCAAGCGAAGGAAAGTAATGAACGTGCACATGTGGATACTGCAACTTTTGGTGCCGGTTGCTTTTGGTGCACCGAAGCACAGTTCTTGCAATTAAAAGGGGTGCTTAGCGTACAATCTGGATACTGTGGTGGACATACTGCCAACCCAACTTATCATGACGTGTGTACGGGCACAACAGGCCATGCTGAGGTATGTAATATTTATTATGACCCTAGTGTTATTTCGTTTGACCAGTTGCTGATGGCATTTTGGACTTGCCATGATCCTACAACGCTGAATCGCCAGGGTAATGATGTAGGCACGCAATACAGATCGGCTGTGTTTTATCACAATGCGATGCAAAAGGAAACAACTTTGAAATATATTAGTCAGTTAAATGCCGAGAAGGCCTTTAATAGTGCGGTAGTTACAAGTGTAGAGCCTTTTACAACGTTTTATATTGCTGAAGATTATCACCAAGACTATTATGCACAAAATGGCACACAACCTTATTGCAGGTTTGTTATACAACCTAAGCTGGAGAAATTTAAAAAAGTATTTAAGGATAATTTAAAAGATTCGCATTGATTGATTAGGCATTGATTAGTAAAAAGAATTGAGGCTAGCAAATGCCTCTATTTTTTTTACCATTTAAATTAACCGCCTGTGTATTCAATCATTTGGCTGAATGTTTTTCAACCTTTTTTAGGATGAGGCATTCTGCATCAAAAAAAGAGGCACCTGATGGATGCCTCTTTTTTATTATTGTTATAGTATTTTATTAGCGAATCAATGTTACTTCGCCTTGGAAGGTTTGTTCTGTACCATCCAGACTTTCTACACGGATGAGGTAGAAATAAGTACCCATATCTTGCATAACACCATTTGCGGTACCATCCCAGCCGTGGTTATCTAAGGCATGGAACACTTCGTTACCCCAACGGTTAAGCACGCGGAACTCGATAATTTTTTGGAAAGTAAGATTACCTACACGGAACACATCATTCTTACCATCGTGGTTAGGTGTAAAGCCTGATGGTACATAAAGATTAGCACCGTAATCGATATTTACGTTTACAGTATCGCTAAGGCTACAGTTACCATTGAAGGCTACCACAACGTATTGTGTAGGCTGCCAAGGCATAGCCAATGGATTAGTATTGTATGGATTATCTAAAGAAGAAATAGGAGACCATACATAGTTGTAAACACCTGTATTTACACCTAATACTAAGCTTTGACCGTATTTAATAGTAGTATCGCGATACGTTACATGGAAGTTAGGCAATGGTATTACGTTAACCTTAGTATAGAAAGTATCCTTACAACCATTTCTATCGCTAATTTCTACACTGTAGTTGGTAGTATCTGCAGGTAAGGAGTTAGGCGTTTCGCAAATAGAGCAAGTATCCATATTATCGTTGAACAAAGTTGTAGGTGTATTGAAACCACCTTGGAACCATTTGTAACTTGTACCGTTATGTGCATATAAGAAAGTAGTACGACCAGCACAAATTGCAGTATCGATAGGAGAAACACTCCAAGCAGGTGGATGATCGAGAACAACGGTAATAGAATCACCGACTACGCAACCACCTAAACCTTCGGTGTAAGCATAATATTTATTAGAGTCGTGCTGAATCCAAAGTTCGGTAGATTTAGTTGTAGTATCGGCAATGAGTTTATCGCCGAAGGCGGTAGTCCACTGATATTCGAAATTAGCTGCTGTAGCATAATAATAAGTAAACCTGATTTTAGGCAGCTCGAATAAAGGAGAGCCCCATGTGCCATTTACACCACAAGTATTAGCATTACTAACATTGAAAATAGAAGCACCATAATTAGTAGAATAATAAGCAACGTTAGTAGGGCCCGGTGTATAAGTAGGATAAGGCAAGTTGTTATTGTAGCAGATATCTATCATAACATCTTTTGTAGTATCCCAATCCCAGAATTTAGATTTTGCTGCATTATAATTGGTATCGAAAGGCAAGTATAAATCGCCGGAAGCATTAACGATAAGCGTATCGTAATGAGCTGCAATATTAGCTGCAGGAATAGGCGTAGATACTGCACTAAGTTTAGAAACCGGAGAGCAAGCGATATAAATATTTACATTATAATACTTAGCTAAAGGAGCGGTACTAGGATAATTGGCAACATTAAGCGTAAGCGCTTTAATAGTACCCGGCTTCATACCGGAGTTGATCATATCCTTAGCTTTAACTAAGTACTGGTGTCTTTCTGACCTGAAAGGACCGAAAGGCGTAATAAACTTATCGGTATTACACAATACTAATTTAGCATTTTGAGGAACGATATCGGTAGAGTCTAGCGCTGTGGTTGGTACAGGAGTAGCATAAGTGCCATGGCAACCATTAGGATTAGTTAAAGGATAAGTACCTGAACCAGTGGCTTGCAGGCCTAATATACCAGGTTTACACAATACTACCTGACCATTACTGTTTAGAGTAGCGGGAGCGATAGGCACTATTTTAACGTGAGTAGAAGTATCTACGGTAACTGTTACAGTATCCCAACTTTTACAACCTTTAACGGTATCTAAGCCCGGAGCATGTACAACATATTTACTGTTAAAAATAGGATGTACAGACGGGTGCATGGTATTAGGATTATTGATACCTGAATTATTAGTAGTACCATAATTAGTCCATTGGTATTGTAAGCTAGTTAAACCACTTACACTAAGCGTAACAGGTTTACTGAAAACGCAACTGCTGTAAGTTTTAGGTAAGGCACGAATACCATCTATTACCTGAATTACTACAGCGAAACGCGCATCGGACAAGATAGGTTGGGTAGCCGTACAAGTAGAGTCGAGCGCTTTAATAATAATAGTATGGAAACCTATATCGCAATTGGTTGGAGCATTCCAAACAAAAGTACCTTGTGGATTTGCAGTACCTTGAGCATTAGGTCCGGTTGTAGGAACATATAAAGAAACGCCCGGAGGGTAAGGAGCAACTAAGCTAAGGTAAATATTATTGGTTTGGCTAGCAGAGTGACCGGAGATTTTAAAGCTATCGATTGTACCAGGGCAAATGGTAAGGATACCATTAATTAATGCACCTGTACCATTTACTAATTGAGGAGCGCTATCGATAGTAGGAGGCGGTGAAGTACAGGCCAATACAGATACCTGCACATCGCGCCAGCAGTGGCCAATATATTGTTTAGTGGCACGATCGTATTTTTTACAACAGAATGCCAATACAAAGAAGCCTGTATTAGAAGGCGTAAAAGTTGCGATACCACTATTTGCGTTTACAGAATAGGTATAAGGGCTAGGTTGTTGGTTGATAGGATTAGACAAAGAATAACCTGCAGAATAAGTTTCCAAAGTTAATGGGCAACAAGACGAAATTGGACAAACATTGATAGTAACCAAAGAATCGTTATCAGGATCAACAGGACCATTTGCATAGTTGTTTAACTGATTGATACACATATAAGGAAAAGGCGGGCTGGTAAAACGAGGAGAATTGATATTGAAACGGAATAAATTATTAACGTGACAATCGATATACATTCCATTTGCAGCAATATTTGCAATTGCAGTATTACGGCAGCAATTTTGAGTAGAGAAAGTCCAATTTTCGCAACGATAAGGTAGCGTAACAGTACCTGTATAAGTCCACTGTTCGAACGCAGGCCATTGAGAACCCGGAGAGGCGCATGAATTGGTTGCGAAGAAGTTAGGGCATAATGCAGCAACCACTTGGAAGGCGCCATTACCAACAGTATCGCAAGTAATAGTACCGCCACCACCAGCAACACCGTTACAAGTATCGACATAGGCAACTTGGATAGGATTACCGAAAGTAGCACCTTGCTGACAAGCACGGTATAACTTAACAGTTACTTTGTAGGTAAGGTCATTAGGTCCGGTACCTATATAATCTACATAGATATCACCTGCAGCGTAGTGGCTTGCGAACATGTTTGCCGAACACAGAAGGCTCAACAAAAACGTTAAGAAAAACCCACGATGAAGTAATCCTTTTCTCATACTATTCATATTGATATTACGTTTAAAAAAAAATTAACCCTTTAAAATTATTAAATAATGTTCAATAATAATGAAAAATTATGGCACTTTATACAAAAAATACTCACAAATGTTATTTTCTTAATATAACGAGTTGAATTTGAGAACCACAATTACAAAATTAAAATACACTACCTAGATAAAGACGCCCCAAAATTTGTTAAGGTTGGGCAATTTTTAAAATAATTAGGGTGTTTTGGTAGAAAATTGGGGTTAAAACGGAATTTTTAATACGCATATAAATTATAATCATTATAAAACTAATGATTATGGATGCGAGCGAAAAACACATTATATTTTACACAATACAATATGATAAATTTTAATAGGCATAAGTATTTTAATTTCTACCTACTTTTGCCGCGCATTTTACAAATTAACCGCATTACATAAAAAAACGATTATTATTCTCATGGCAAAAATTAAAGTAGCCAATCCGGTGGTGGAGCTGGATGGCGATGAAATGACTAGAATTATTTGGAAATTCATTAAGGACAAATTGATATTGCCTTATTTGGATTTGGACATTAAATACTATGATTTAGGTATTGAGTACAGAGATGAAACCAATGACCAAGTAACCATAGATGCAGCCCATGCCATAAAGGAATACGGAGTGGGCATTAAATGTGCTACCATAACCCCGGATGAAGCACGCGTGAAAGAATTTAACCTGAAACAAATGTGGAAGAGCCCTAATGGAACTATACGCAACATTTTGGATGGCACTGTGTTTCGTGAGCCGATAGTAATTAATAACATTCCACGATTAGTACCTAATTGGACTGCACCGATATGTATAGGCCGTCATGCTTTTGGCGACCAGTATCGTGCGACTGATTTTGTAGTAAAAGGTAAAGGAAAACTTACCATTAAATTTGTGGGAGAAAATGGAGAAGTGATAGAGCATGAAGTTTATAACTTTAAAGGCGATGGCGTAGCTATGGCTATGTATAACACCGACGAATCTATACGTGGATTTGCGAATGCTTGCTTTAACATGGCTTTACAAAAGAAATGGCCATTATACCTATCTACCAAGAATACCATTCTTAAAAAATATGATGGTCGTTTTAAAGATATTTTTGAGGAAGTTTATGTAAACAATTACAAAGCTGAATTTGAAAAAAACAATATTGTATACGAGCATAGACTGATTGATGATATGGTTGCCAGTGCCTTAAAATGGAACGGTAATTTTGTATGGGCTTGTAAAAACTATGATGGTGATGTACAAAGCGATACAGTAGCACAAGGATTTGGTTCGTTAGGATTAATGAGCTCTGTATTAATTACACCGGATGGCAATACTATGGAAGCTGAGGCTGCGCATGGTACAGTAACACGTCACTACCGCGAGTATCAGAAAGGCAATCCTACTTCTACCAATCCGATAGCATCGATATTTGCTTGGACCAGAGGTTTGGCATTTAGAGGTAAATTGGATAATAACCAGGAGTTGATACATTTTTGCAATGCTTTAGAGCAAGTATGTATTGAAACTGTGGAAAGCGGTAAAATGACAAAAGATTTAGCCGTATGTATACATGGCAATAAAGTAAGCCATGGTAAAGACTACTTATATACCGATGAGTTTTTGGATGCATTAGATAGCAATTTGAAAGCTAAATTGGGACAATAGAAGATTTACTATCCCTTTACAATCAGCCATTTGCGACAAGCAGGTGGCTGATTTTGTTTTATAGTAACAATGATACGCTTGCAAAGCATTTGTTAGTGGGAAACAAACAATCCGTTAAGGGGTTTAGGATATTATAATAGCGCGGCAGATTGATGCAATTTTACACTGCATTATAAACAAATGAGCATTATGAAAAAATATTTTGGATTTACTGCCCTATCCCTTTTAGTAGCATTTACAGCGTCTCCATTTATTGCTTCGGCAGTGGTACAAACACCGGTTGATGGTGGCAGCAGCATTTTATTGATTGCCGGTATTAGTTATGCTAGTAAAAAACTAGCCGCTAAGCGCCAAAAAAATGCCGAAGCCGTAAAATAAACTGCAGTATAAAATTACATAGCAGATTTTAGGATTAAGTTTAAGGTGCTGATAACAAATAGATAATAGTTGATTAGCGTTTTAAGTAATTATTTTACTGAAACTTAGGCTGTATAACTATATTTTAAGAAGATATTTTATTATTTTGGCACCAATGAAGTGGTTTCAGGACTTTAAGAAATTTTATAACGAATTACCGGCTAACCTTAAGAAATTCTTATTGCGCGGAGCTATTTTATTTCTTGCATGGATACTCCTATACAACCTTTTGCTTAAACCCAAAGGCATACCTGATGCACAATTAACCCATATTATAGTAGTATCTACAGCTAAAACACTATCGTGGTTTTACCCTAAAGTTGACATTACCCATGGGGCATTTATAGCTATAAATAATAAAGAAGCCATAGAAATAGCCCCTGCCTGTAATGGGTTGGAGCTGTTGGTACTTTATGTAGGTTTTTTACTTTGTATACCAACCGGCAAGCGCCGTTTTTGGAAATATGCCATTAGCGGCATTGCAATAGTTACCTTGCTGAATATTATGCGATGTGCCGGCCTAGCGGCTATGTTTTACCATGAGTATGCGATGGCTGATTTTGCGCATCATTACCTATTTAAGTTGGTTATTTACGCGGTAATTTTTTATATGTGGGTACTTTACAGTAAAAAATACTTGCGCCATGAGTAAATGGACCAAATGGATTGCCTTATTACTTATTATTGCGTTAAGCTGGATTGAGTTGCAATATGTTAGCGAATCGGTACCAGAAGCATTGACACCTACAGTGCGCAAAACATTACATGTAATATTTTATATTGCAGTTACGGTGACCGGGTATTGGGGATGGCTGAATAGTCCTATAAAATGGCTAAAAAAATTATGGTTATATGCCTATACGGTAATTTTGGTATTTGTGCTTGCATTTGGATTGATGGCATCGAAGACCAATTTATTTAGCATGGAGGTAAAGGATACGGTACATAATATAATGATTTATTTCATTTCTCCTGTACCTTTTATTATATTGTGGGTATTATCGACGATGAAGGGCATTACCGCACATGCCAAGCATTAAGCTATACGGGATTTATAGATTAGCTAAGCTTAATGCGCCATTAACGTACAAAAATGTAACTTCGCGTACTTAAGACTTTACCTTTACAGTCAATTATATAACACCTTATGGGTTTTTTTGATAAACTATTTAAACGCAACAAAGAGCAGCAGGAACAAAAAGAGGCACTTGATGAAGGCCTTAAAAAAACGAAAGAAGGCTTTTTTGCGAAATTAACCAAAGCTATTGCCGGTAAGGACAAAGTAGATGAGGAAGTATTGGATAATTTGGAAGAAGCCTTGGTAAGTGCTGATGTGGGTATTGATACTACAGTAGCTATTATTAACAGGATTGAGGCACGTGCTGCAAAAGATAAATATATTGGTACATCGCAATTAAACACCTTACTGCAGGAAGAAATAATGGGCATGCTTACAGATGCTCCATCTAACGAATTTGAGACCTTTGACATACCTGCAAATAAGAAACCGTACATTATATTAGTAGTAGGTGTAAATGGCGTAGGAAAGACAACAACCATAGGAAAGCTTGCTTATAATTTTAAAAAGAATGGTAAGAAAGTAATNTTGGGGGCAGCGGATACCTTTAGAGCGGCTGCAGTTGACCAGCTGACTATTTGGAGTGAGCGAGTGGATGTGCCTATTGTGAAAAAAGAAATGGGCAGTGACCCCAGCTCGGTGGCATTTGATGCGGTACAAAGCGGTATAGCACGTGAGGCAGATGTAGTGATTATAGACACGGCGGGACGATTACATAACAAATCTTACCTTATGGATGAGTTGGGTAAGATTAGGAGAGTAATAACTAAGAAGCTACCTGATGCGCCACATGAAGTATTGTTGGTTTTAGACGGTAGTACCGGACAAAACGCTATAGAGCAAGCCAAACATTTTACTGCAGCAACCGAGGTAACTGCCATTGCCATTACCAAGCTAGACGGTACGGCAAAAGGCGGTGTGGTGCTTGCCATAGCCAATCAGTTTAAGATACCTGTAAAATATATTGGTGTTGGAGAGAAAATGGAAGATCTACAAATTTTTAACAAGGCTGAATTTGTGGATAGTTTATTTAGTTTGAACGGATAGTAAATGCCTTAGTTCTTCCATTCCTTGGGTGGCAGGTTTTTGTATGCAAACTACATTGTGGCCATTATTAAGAGGCGGGATTTTTTTATCGATTACGAATTTCTTAGCATTATTATTTACATAATTGAGCAAGCCTGCAGCAGGATAAACTGCCAATGATGTACCTACGACTACGAATATATGCGCTTGTTGAACTATAGGAATGGCATGTTCAATCATAGGGACTGCTTCTTCGAACCACACAATATTGGGCCTGAGTTGGGCACCATCTTGGGCCGTATCGCCTAGGTGTATATCGGTAAGAATAGGATATACCAAATGTTCATTTATTTCGCTGCGCATTTGCAGCAGTTCGCCATGAAGATGCATGACCTTTAGGCTACCGGCACGTTCGTGCAAATCATCTACATTTTGGGTAATGATGTGGACATTGAAATTTTGCTGTAATTGAGCAAGTATAACATGTGCGGCATTGGGTTTGGCTTTCAGCAAAGCCCTACGACGCATATTGTAAAAATCGAGAACCAATTGAGGATTTTTCCTCCATGCACGAGGTGTGGCTACATCTTGGATGTTATAACCTTCCCAAAGGCCATCGCTATCTCTAAAAGTTTGCAAACCACTTTCGGCGCTGATACCGGCGCCACTTAATACTACCAAATTTTGTTTCATGATAAAGGTAGTTATGCCATTAAAAAATAATTAAAACTGCTTAAGCCAATTGTAATTTCTTGCGCAATTGTTTAATCATATCATACGTCATTTTATTCAGGTCGTACTCATGTTGCCAGCCCCAATCGTTGCGTGCGCTGCGATCATCGATACTTTTGGGCCAACCGTCTGCTATTTGTTGCCTAAAGTCGGGTTTATAATCAATTTTAAATTCGGGGATATGGTATTGAATGGCAGCGCTGATTTCTTTTGGCGAGAAACTCATGGCTGAGATGTTGTAGGCTTGTCTGGTTTTAATTTTATCTGCTCCTGCTTCCATGAGTTCGATAGTGCCTCGGATGGCATCATCCATATACATCATAGGGAGATAAGTTTGCTCTGATAAGAAGCAAGTATATTTTCCGGTTTTAAGAGCTTCGATATAAATTTCCACTGCATAATCGGTGGTTCCGCCGCCGGGGTCAGACTTCCAGCTGATGAGGCCCGGGTATCTGAGACTTCTAACATCTAAGCCCCAGCGTTGGTGATAATATTGGCACCAAAGTTCGCCGGCGTACTTACTGATACCATAAACAGTGCGAGGTTCGATAATAGTTTGTTGAGGCGTATGTTCTCTTGGCGTGG
>TBL_comb48_EPIDRAFT_1003179_pt1 | contig 11063 bp, 10 predicted proteins | sample TroBogEpilimnion_37_FD_10681 | JGI IMG/M metagenome (IMG submission 10681)
TCCGGGCTCGTCCTGGGCCATGCGGCGCCCTGGGTGAAGGCGCTCGACGAGGAGGCCCGCATCCTCGCCGCCAGCCGGACGCTCACGCCCGCGCTGAGACGCATGGTGCATCCGCGGCGCGGAACCGACTAGGACCCGCTCAGCAGCGCTTCAGAACCTCGGCGACGCAGCGCTCGATCCCGACCCACACATCCGACAGCCTGGCGTCGTCGAACATGTAGGCCGGGGTGGTCACCAGCTTGAGGGCCTCGTCGATGACGATCTCCCGGGCGCTGGGGGTGTCCTGGTGCAGGTGGCCCAGGTGGTGCATGGCGTCGGCGCAGCCGGGATCCGTGCCCAGGGTGAGCCGCGCGGCGCTCCGGCCCGACAGTGCGAGGGCCACCAGGGCCGGGGCGATGCAGATGGCGCCCACGGGCTTCCCGGCATCGAAGAAGCCGAGCAGGAAGGCGGCCACGTCCGGCCGCATCTCGGCCTCGGCGCCCTTGAAGGCGAAGGAGCAGTGGTTCTTGGCCACGCCGTAGCCGCCCGGCATCACCAGGGCGTCGTAGTCCCCGACCCGGGCCTTGGCCAGATCCAGACACTGGCCCACCCGGGCAATGCGGCTGGACTCCTCCAGGATGTTGCGCACCGCCCCCGGGACGGGCTGGCCGGTGACGTGGTTGATGACGTGGTGCTGCTCGGCATCGGGGGCGATGCACTGGAAGTCCACCCCGTTCTGGTCCAGGGCCAGCAGGGTGAGCACGGCCTCGCGCACCTCCGCGCCGTCCAGATGGCCACAGCCCGACAGCAGCACCGCGACCTTGAGCGTCTTCGCCATGGGAGCCTCCTGCAACGACGCCCATCATACGCCGGGGCCGGAAGGGCCGGCCGGTTTCCTGGGGGAAAACTTCAGTCCACCCCGCGACCATCCGATGCCAGGGGAACCTCTGCGTCCAGCCCTCCTTCCCCTCGCACCGCGAGTCCCCTCTGGCGGAGGCCTGGGGACCACAAGGCATCCGGTCCTTTCACCTCCTCCTCAACCTTCGCGGCAGGCCATGGCAAACACCAGGGAAGACAGGAAGGAGGCTGCAGCCTTCCGGGGTGCCTGGCCGGGCACGAAGCGGCGGGTCCTCTGGACCGGCCTGTCGGTCCTGGTGGCGATGAGCACCTTCGAATGGCTGAAACAGGCCCTCTGGCCGCGGCTCACCCTGTGGGAATCCCACTTTCTCACCATCGGATTCAGCACCCTGGCCGGCATTTTCGCAAGCAACCTGGCCACCCGGAGGCTGAAGGGCGTCTTCGACCGATTCCTGGCGGAGGAACGCGAACGGGAGCGGGTCCTGGCCGAACAGGAGGAACTGTTCCGCAGCGCCATGAACCATGCGGCCACGGGCATGGCCCTCATCTCCATGGATGGCAGGTACCTCAAGGTCAATGCCGCCTTCTGCGCCATGGTCGGCCACACGGAAGCCGAACTCCTGGATGCCTCCCTCCAGTCCATCACCCATCCCGAGGACCGCGAGGCGGACGCCGAGAACATCAACCGCATGCTGGCCGGGGAAGCCGTCGTGGGGGATATCGAGAAGCGCTACGTCCGGAAGGACGGCCAGGTCGTCCACGCTTTCGTCTCCCCTTCCATCGTCTGGGATGCGCAGGGCCGCCCCCGGTTCATGGTGTCGCACATCCAGGACATCACGGCCCGGAAGGCAGCCGAGACGGCCATGGCGGCCAGCGAAGCCCGACTGCGCCGCCTGCTGGAGGCCTCGGCCATTCCCATGAGCGTGGCGCACATCTCCGGGCGGATCGAGTATCTCAACCGGCAGTTCACCCAGACTTTCGGCTACACCCTGGAGGACATCCCCGACCTGGAAACCTGGTGGCCCAAAGCCTACCCGGACGAGGCCTACCGGAAGCGAACCATCGCCACCGTGGCGGAGTCCATCCGGCAGGCCGTGGAGGCCGGGGCAGAGATCCGTCCAGAGGGCGAGTACCAGGTGACCTGCAAGGACGGTTCGATCTGCATCATGGAACTCACCGGCGCCCTGGTGGGTGAGCAGATGTTCGTCGCCTTCCACGACCTGACTGACCGCGCCCGGATGGAGGGCAGGCTGCGGGATGCCCTGGAGTTCAACCAGGCGCTCCTGGCGGCCCAGCCCCTGGGCGTGCTGGCCTATCAGGCGGACTCCGGCCAGTGCGTCTTGGCCTCTCCCCTCATCGCCACGGCCATCGGGGCCACCGTGGAGGAGGCCCTGTCCCAGAATTTCCGGCAGCTGGATTCCTGGCGGCAGAGCTCCCTGCTGGCCACGGCCGAGGAGGCCCTCGCCAGCGGTGAACCCAGGTACGTCGAAACGAAGGTCCATTCCTCCTTCGGGAAACAACTCTGGCTTGGCGCGCATTTCGCGACCTTCACCAGCGGTGGGGAAAAGCACCTGCTGCTGCTCCTCTCGGATATCACTGCGCGAGTCGAATCTGAGCGCCAGCGCTGGGAGTCGGAACGCCGGCTGCTGGCGCTGATGGAGGGGGTGGACCAGATCTCCGTGATGCTCGACCTGGAGGGGCGGGTCACTTTCTGCAACGACTTCCTCCTGAAGCTCACGGACTGGCGGCGGGAGGAGGTGCTGGGACAGGACTGGTTCCGGCTGTTCATCCCGGACGAGGGGAGCACTACCCGCCGGTTCTTCCTGGATGCCATCCGAAGCGGGAAGATCGACCTGCACGTCGAGAACCCCATCCGGGCCCGCAACGGTGAGTTGAGGCTGGTCCAGTGGACCAACACCCTGCTCTACGCTCCCGATGGCGAAGTGCTGGGGTCCGCCAGCCTGGGGAGGGACATCACGGAGCTGAGGCGCTCCGAGGAAGCGCTGAGGGCTTCCGAGGAGAAATTCTCGCAGATCTTCCTGTCCAGCCCCGACGCCATTGCCATCACGGACTTCGAGGACGGCACCGTGTACGACATCAATCCCGGATTCACCCGGCTCCTGGGATACGAGCCTTCCGAAGCCATCGGGCACCGCACGACCCAGGAGCGCCTGACCCTCTGGGCGGACCCCACCGGGCGGGACCTCTTCCGCACCCAGATGGCCTCCCTTGGCAAGGTGGCCAACCTCCCCGCCGCCTTCCTGCGCAAGGACGGCCAGGTGGTCCAGGTGCTGCTCTCCTCCTCCCTGCTCGAGGTGGAAGGCGTGCCCAGGGCCCTCTCGGTGATCCGCGATGTGACCGAACACCGCCGCATCGAGGAGGAGCGGCGCCAGCTGGAGATCCAGGTGTACAAGTCCCAGCGGCTCGAGAGCCTCGGAAGCCTGGCCGGCGGCATGGCCCACGACATGAACAACGTGCTGGGGGCGATCCTGGGCATCGCCTCCATCCACCACGAGACCGCCCCCCAGGGATCTCCCCTGCAGCGGGCCATGGACATCATCCTCAAGGCCTGCGTCCGGGGCCGCACCCTCGTCCAGGGGCTGCTGGGGTTCGCCCGGAAGGGCCTGGCCGAGCAGCAGGTGCTCGACCTCAACGACCTGGTGCAGGAGCAGGTGGCCCTGCTCGAGCGCACCACGCTCCAGAAGGTGCGCCTGCAGGTCGACCTCGCCGGGGGCCTGCGGCCCATCATGGGCGACCCCGGGGCCCTGACCCATCTCATCATGAATCTCTGCGTCAATGCCGTGGACGCCATGGAGACCGGCGGTACGTTGAGGCTCGCCACCCGGAACGAGGGCCGGGATTTCGTGCTGCTCGAGGTCGTAGACACCGGGTGCGGGATGGCGAAGGAGGTCCTGGACCGGNCCCTCGACCCCTTCTTCACCACCAAGCCCCAGGGCAAGGGTACCGGCCTGGGACTGCCCATCGTCTACGGCACCGTCAAGGCCCACGGGGGAAGCCTGGAAATCGAGAGCCTTCCAGCGGTCGGCACCACCATCCGGATCCACCTGCCCTCCTGTGAGGGAGCCGCCGGCACGGCTGGGTCGGAATCCCCCATACCGGCACAGCAGGCCTCCCTGCGGGTGCTGGTGGTGGACGATGACGCCCTGGTCCAGACCAGCCTGGAGCTCATGCTGACAGGCCTGCACCACCGGACCACCCTGGTCTCCAGCGGCGAGGAGGCCATCCGTCGCCTCGAGGAGGGCCTGGAGGTGGATCTGGTGGTCCTCGACCTGAACATGCCCGGGCTCGGGGGGGAGGCCACCCTGCCCCACCTGCGGCGCCTCCGCCCGGACCTGCCCGTGCTCCTGTCCACGGGGAGGTCCGATCAGAGGGCCCTGGACCTTGCGGCCCGGTCCACCCGGGTGAACCTGCTGGCCAAGCCCTACACCCTCGAGGAGATCCGGCAGAGGATCGAAGACCTCACCAGGGCCTGAGGCCCCGGAACCGGGGCCCCCTCCTTCGACTAACCTGGACCCATGCGCCTCTCCTCCCGACTGCCGCCGGCTTTCGACCCGAACGCCCTGACCGCCGCCCTCACACGACTGCGGTCCGAAGGCCGGGAGATCCTGGACCTCACCCTCTCGAACCCCACCTGCTGCGGGTTCGCCTACCGCGAAGCCGAGATCCGTGCGGCCCTCTCCCAGCCTGCCGTGCTGGCCTACGATCCGGACCCCTGCGGATCGGCCCCGGCCCGGGAGGCCATTGCGGCCCATCACGGCCATGGCCTCGGCGCCGAGGACTTGCTGCTGACGGCCTCCACCAGCGAGGGCTACGGCCTTCTATTCAAGCTGCTGGGGGATCCCGGCGACGAAGTGCTGGTGCCCAGCCCCAGCTACCCCCTCTTCGACTGGCTGGCCCGTCTCGAAGGTCTCGTTGCCCGCACCGTGCCCTCCTACTTCCACGAGCGCTGGCACCTCGATCTCGGGGCCCTGGAAGCGGCCCTCTCGCCGCGGACCCGGGCCGTGGTGGTGGTGAATCCCAACAACCCCACGGGACACTTCCTGTCCAAACCCGAATGGGCGGGGCTCACGGCCCTCTGCGCGCGGCAGGGCCTCGCCCTCCTCGTGGACGAGGTCTTCGGGGACTACGCCCTGGAGCCGCCCGCCGACTGCCTGGCCAGCGCCCTCCTCGACCCGGACCCGCCCTGCCCGGTCTTCCTGCTGTCGGGCCTCAGCAAAGTGGCGGCCCTGCCCCAGCTCAAGCTGGGCTGGATCGCCCTGCGCGGACCCGGGGCCGCGGAACACCGGTCGGCCCTGGCCTTCCTGGCGGACCAGTACCTGTCTGTCTCGGCCCCGGTGCAGGCGGCGGCGTCGACCCTGCTGGCCCTGGCGCCGAGGATCCGGGAGCAGGTGCGGGCGCGCCTCCGCGCCAACCTGGCCGCCCTCGACGCCTGCCTGGCGACCCATCCCCGCCTCTCCCGCCTGCCCGTGGAGGGCGGCTGGTCCGTGCTGCTGCGGCGCCCGGCCCTGGATGCGGACGAGGCCTGTGCCCTGCGGCTGCTGGAATCCGGCTCGACCCTGGTCCATCCCGGGTCCTTCTTCGACCTGCCCGGGGACGGCCATCTGGTGCTGAGCCTGCTGACGCCGGAAGGGTCCTTCCGCGAAGGACTGGGGCGCATCCTCCCCATCATTTGACGCATAATCAGCGGAACCCATGAGCACACTCGCCTCCTGCCCCAGCTGCGGTGCCGCCCTGAGCTTCCGGCCCGGGACCATGGTGGCCGTCTGCGCCTACTGCAAGGCCCTGGCCGCCCGGAGGGACCGGGACCCGGAGCTGATCGGCAAGGTGGCCGACCTCGTGGACACGGGCTCGCCCCTCGGCCTGGGCAGTTCCGGCACCTACGCGGGCCGGGCCTTCTCGCTCGCGGGTCGCGTCCAGCTCAAGCATCCCCTGGGCGGCGTCTGGGACGAGTGGTACCTGGCCCTCGAGGACGGCCGCTGGGGCTGGCTGGCGGAGGCCCAGGGCCGCTTCTACCTGACCTTTACCCAGACGCCGCACGGTGCGCTGCCCTCGGTCGACGGCCTCCAGGCGGGCGGCCCCGTGGACCTCGGCCAGGACGGTCTCTGGACCGTGGGCGAGGTCAGCCTGGCCACCTTCCACAGCGCCGAGGGCGAGATCCCCTGGACCGTGGAGCCCGGCGCCACCTATCGCTACGCGGACCTTTCGGGCCGGAGCGGCGCCTTCGCCACCCTGGACTACGGCGAAGATCCGCCCCTCTTCTTCCTGGGTCGTGAGATTCCTCTGGCGGACCTGCACCTGCAGGGCGGTGCGCGCAAACCGCTGAAGGTGGGCACCCAGAGCCTCAACTGCCCCAAGTGCGGGGGCGCCCTGGCCCTCCACGCCCCGGACCAGACCCAGCGGGTGGGTTGCCCCAGCTGCGGCAGCCTGCTCTCGGCGGAAAACGGCAAGCTCGCCTTCCTGAAGAGCCTGAAACAGCCGCACCAGGAAGTGGTCATCCCCCTCGGCGCCGAAGGCCTGCTGAAGGGGGAGAAGGTCACATGCATCGGCCAGCTGCGCCGCAACTGCACCATCGATGGCCTGCCCTACCCCTGGACCGAGTACCTGCTCCTCGACAGCCAGCACGGGTTCAAGTGGCTGGTGGAAAGCGAGGGCCACTGGAGCCTGGCCACGGCCGTGGCTCCCGGCGACGTGCCCCAGGCCAGCGAGGGCCAGCGGAATCTGCGGACCCACGGCCAGGACTGGCGGCGTTTCCAGGATGTGCAGGCCGTGGTCACGGGCGTGTGGGGCGAGTTCTACTGGACCGTGGAACAGGGCGAGCAGGTACTGGTGACTGAATTCGTGGCCCCACCCCGCAGCCTCACCCGGGAGCGGCAGTCCCATGCGGGCGGCGGCGAAGAGGTGAACTGGAGTCTGTCCACCTACCTCGAACCGGGCGAGGTCTGGTCCGCCTTCAAGCTCGCAGGTGCCCCCCCGCCGCCCCAGGGCATCGGCTCCTTCCAGCCCAATCCCCACCGGGCGGCGCTGTCGAAATCCGCTCTGTGGATCGTGGGGGCCCTGGGGCTGCTGCTCATCCTGGTCATGGCGGAGTCCATGACGCACCGCAATGAGGAGCTGTTCCGCCAGCGGATCGACCTCATCGAGTTGACCCCGGGCCTGCGGCCGATGGCGGGAGATGCGGCCCGCCGGGGGATTCCCGCGGGTCGCCCCGCCCCGGCGACCCCTCAGGGCACCCCGAGCGAGGAGCCCCAGGAGCCGGTCTTCTTCTCGGAGCCCATCGAGATCAAGGACGGGCACCAGAATCTGGCGGTCACCCTCAGCGCCCCCGTGAACAATGCCTGGATCGAGGTGGAGGGCGCCCTGGTGAGCGAAACCACGGGGGTGGCCGAGCTCTTCCTCCTGGAGAACAGCTACTACCACGGCGTGGATGGCGGCGAATCCTGGACCGAAGGCGGCCAGACCGAGACCGTGTTCCTCAGCGCCATGCCGCCCGGCAGCTACGTTCTGCGCCTGGCCCCGTCCTGGAACGGGAAGGTCCCGCCCGTCAGGTTCATCGAGGTGCAGCTGCGCCAGGGCGTCATGCGCTGGCTCTATCCCGGCCTGGCCCTCCTGGCCATCCTCCTGGTGCCCCTGATCATGATCTTCCCCATGGCAGCCTTCGAGGGGCGGCGCTGGCAGGAGAGCATGTACGCCCCCAAGTCCGGAGGTGACTAGCCATGCGGATCATCTACCTGCTCTTCCTGGGCGCCGGCTTCAGCCTCATGGTGGCCAACGGCTTCTTCGGCCGCGAGTTCTTCGGTCAGCGCCGCCGCGTCGACCTGCCCCCCAGCATCCGCCAGACCCCAGGCGCGTACCGGACATTCCTGCACAACAACGGCTTTCACGGAGGAAAATGAGCAGGATCGGAATTCAACAGAATCAAAGTCACCTTTTTTAAACACTTAGGTTGTTTTCTTGTTGATGATCAACTCACATTTTTTAGCAAAATTATGGCGAATATTTCATAGATTTTCAGGCGATTTCACCCTATTTCAGACCAAAAGCCGTACTAGCAAAATATGCCTGGTTTCGTAAGTGAAGATCGGCACGAAGAGAGCCGCAGTGCTGCGGGTGCCCCACCGGATGGTATGTTTCGAGCCCGAAGTAGCGATAGCTGTCATGACAACTATCGCTACTTACTTCCGAGCCTTTCGCCTGATAGGGATGGGCTACTCACCTTCAATAGCCCGAAGATCCTTACCCGGCTTGAACCGGATGCTTTTCCCTTTGGGAATTGGAACCGTGGCCCCGGTCTTGATATTCCGCCCGGATCCGCTCTTCCTGGACCTAGGCTCGAACACGCCAAAGCCTCGGATCTCGATGCGATTCCCGTTGAGTAGAGCCTCCTTCATTCGTTCTGTGAGCAGGTCCACGATCTGGAGGGCGGTGCCTCGGGAACAGGAGTGAACCTTCGTCAGCGAATTGGCGATGTCGATCTTGATCATTGGGGACCTCGGACTGTGGGGGATGAATTGCTAGCCCCCTTCGTTGTGATGCCTAACCATGAAAGACGATGGCCTTATATGAGCCCACCAAAAATAATATCCAACCAATAATGAATGCAAAGAATACATCCTGTAGCCAGCCTCTAAAGATTACATATTTCCCACCCAGATTCCATACGATGATGCTCAAGACTGCTCCCACAGCAAAGAAGCCCACCTTCCACCACCAATGCCCTGCTAGAAGCAGACAAGCAAGTAAAAGAAGGGCCAGGATGGCCCAGCCCCCGATCACAAAACCCGTAAAATACATGTATATCGATCCAACTTTGGATCTAAGTAAGCCTGGGATGTCACCAATCGCAATTCGTACTGGACTCGGCATGGATCGCGCCACCCAGATACAAGCTGCTCCAATTAATAGGTAACCTAAGTATTGATTGAATAAATCTGACATAGATTCTCCATGGGGTAATCTCGCCGAAGAGAATGAGTTTGCAACACTGCGGTCTTACGAAGGTAATGGATCTTGTGTGACTCATCATCCCATCGCTAAACTGCTGAATCAATCGGACCCTTCGGATATGCCACCACACTACTAGCTTGAACCATTGGGTACACAGGAGGACAGGATGGGATTCTTCAAGAAATTGTTCGGCAAATTTGATGAAAGTGGTGTATCCCCTGAACTACTCCGTCTAATACACTCGTGTGACTTGGAGAAGGTTCAGGATAACTTTAAGTTTTTTGTCAAGGTAACTGAGTCATCTGCGAAGGCAAAAGGGGATGGAGCCTATTACATAAAGCCCGAATTTGTAGCAGGTTGGACTCAATTTTATGAAAACCCTTCTAAGGAAACTCTCACTAAGTGGGCTCAGATGGCACCTGAGTATCAGTCAATGATCATGAAAATTATAGAGATGTAATTACTAAGGTTGCTGGCGTATGCGGGGCCGGATAGTGTCTTTCGTTAGACCACGGACATCCAAACTGGAGCGAAGCATGGGATTCTTTAAAAACCTTTTCCCCCCCAAATTATCTCCAGAACAACTCCTCGTTGAAAGCATAGAGTCACTTCAAATATCACTCTCTTTTGCATTAATGACTCAATATGAATCACGATTCGCGGCGGATTCGCCTTTGCTTGCCAATTGCGTTCTGACATATGCGATGTACATAGATCCGATGGGAGAGGAGGCACGGCAATATTTTCGAAAGCAGCAGCAACTGGTCCTCTCTGAAGCCTCAAAAATTTCCTCTAATCCTCTCTTTTCAGAAGCCTTTTCCTATCTGTATGCAGCATTAGTCTTGAATATTGTTTTTAAAACACGAAGCCCATTCTCTGAACCTGCGGCGATTCTCTCTAATCGTGCAGCAGAGTTAGATTTTACTATTCCTACTACTTATGATATTTGTGGAACGGGCGATGCCCTTGATTGTATAAATGCAATCAATGCATATTCAAAAGCATTCAAGAATAAGGTCATGGCATAATATTAATTATTCCAAACATTGAATCGGCTTTACATTTATATGATAATTAGCAATTTTTTTAATAGGTGAAGAATGGGCATAATTTCGTACTGGTCAAAGTGGTTTTTTGGTGGTGGTAATTTTGGTTTACTTGGAAGGTCTGTAACTTCGTACCATGAAAGTTTGAGGAAATTTCATCAAAACAGGTTCCCAGATTATAAAACCCTACTATCAGTTGCTGGTTTTTTAGATGCTTCTGTATATATTTCAAGAAATGAAATAGAAATGGCTCAAATCTGGGAATTGGCAGAAAACATTATCGAAAAATATAATATAAATGATTTTGATTTTTCATCAGATGAACGCACGAGAATTGAATTAATAGCTCATTATGTTATGGGAATGCAGCTACTGGAATTTATGGTGGACACACCACAGTTGAGTGCCGGAGAGATCGGGAGATCTATAACAGATAAGGGAATGAGGACTCATAATAGCGTGAATACTGTTTTTTTAAATTACAAAATAGGCAAGACAGACAAAGAATATGATCAAGCTGTTGATATGTGGATGAATTCACCAAAAACGCTGGAATTACGGCAAATGCTAAATATCAACTGAATGAACACTGTGGTCAATTTAGGTCTAGAAAGGTCCATTTGACTAAATTGCATCTCAAGATTGAAATAAGGGTCGCTTGGGAGTGAAGCATTTCCTTTTGCTAGCGGCCTGCACTGTTTAGAGAAGCACCGGATTCTGGCCTTCAATCTCCCAAGAGAGTTTCCCAAGTGAATTCAGGACCTGGAAAGAGGTATCTGGGTTCCCTTCCTCGACCAGGCCACATGTGGAAACTTCCAGCGACCCAGATGTTCTGTTCATTGAACCAACCACCGGACAACCTGCGTCCGTCCCACATCCCCTTGTAAATCCGCCTTGTGATGACATCCTCCGAATTACGACTTGTGTAGGTTTTGAGTAGGCTGATACCAACGCGATCATCGTATTCTCCGGAATACTCGAAGTTCCCGTTTCCATCCCGCCCAAACCCCCATATTCGACCCTCATGGAAGGCTAGCTCAATGACCTCTGTGTATTCCTCAGGGATGAGTGTCCAGGTTCCAGACCAACGACCGCTGGTGAGTTTCCGGCACACCTGCATAAGCCCATAACTCGATGAATCTCTGAGGCGAGAATCGACCAACCATCCGGCGGGTAATTTGAAGGGAGAAATCGCACAAGTAGGGGAGACTTTGT